>ERZ1292633.469-Hain-H41-02um-R1-469-length-47469-cov-8_pt1 | contig 47469 bp, 57 predicted proteins | sample MGYA00564406_ERZ1292633 | MGnify/ENA primary metagenome ERZ1292633 (study PRJEB36523, sample SAMEA6512639) | groundwater metagenome | collected 2019-01-08 | study: AquaDiva: Metagenomics assemblies of 32 groundwater samples | reverse complement strand
CAAAGGAATGGGGGTCTTTTTGAAACACGTCCAAAGTATGCCAAGTCCTCCGGCAAGCAAAAAAAAATGCCCAATTAGTGTGATGTCAACAAGTAGTCCTGCATAGACCCCCATAAAAATCACATCGATGAAGCCGATCATGTGTTTGATGGCAGCAGGTATCAGTAAAAATGAGAAAAGAATACTGAACAAAAGCACACCTGCGCCGCCTTGAAAGACACCGCAAGCGATTGCAATTACGCATAAAACAGGTGATACCGTACGGAAGCGCAAATCTTCCCACATCAGCCATCCTTGGCATAGTTCAAATAGCATGTGTAACAATCTGAGATTGCGTATATTCAGAATGACCAGGATACTATGAACAATTGCTTAAAGGGACTTTGTTTTGTAGTATCAAATCGTAACCTTGGACTGTAGGCTGTTTTCCCGGCCGTTACAGTCTCTGCGTGATAACGCTTAGAGATTGTTGAGCCTGCCGCAGGATCCAAAGAAAATAAATGGCTCCCAGGGGTTAGAGATTGTCTAAGCAATGCCTCCATTTGGATAATGCCAACGAAGGGCGCTCATGCAAAAAAGAAACGTGTCGATTATTCTGGCCAATGTGTTGGATCAATTTGATTCCAATTTATATGGATTTATAGCGCCTATTATGGCTCCGCTATTTTTCCCCAAACAAGAACCAATAGTTCAACTTATTTTGGCATATAGTTTTTTAGCCACATCCAGTATTACAAGGCCCATTGGTGTTTTGATTTTTGGATGGTTGGCTGCTCATTACAACCCATGGTCCGTTTTACGCATTACATTGATGGGTGTTGGCCTTTCTACATTTTTGATGGGGTGTATCCCTACATTTTCTTCAGTAGGTTATTACAGTGCCTTCATCCTATTGTGGGTACGTATTGTTGGAGGGGTTTTTGCGCAAGGAGAAAGAACGATCGCATCCATCTATATTTTAGAAGATCAATCAAATAAATATCCTGTTAGGACGAATGCGTGGTTTGAAAGTTCTGTTATCGTGGGGAGTGCTATGGCGTCTTGGACGGCCAATTACGTTTCAGAATATACTTGGCGTATACCGTTTTGGTGCGGTGGGGTGTTGGCCCTATATGCCGTGTTTTTGCGCTACTCCCAATCTGTCATCCGCGGAGAGGGCGTAGCCCGCGAGGATATTAAGACTACTGAATTTGGAAATAAGACTGGATCATTGGGCAATACGATAGCAAATGGGTGCTCGGTTTCGGGTCGTTCCCTCTCCAAGGATGATAGGCCGTCTTTAAGATCCTTCCTCCTTGTTGTTTTTGCTGGCGGATTATATTATGTTACCTATGATCTGAGTTTTGTCTTGCTCAACACATTTGCACCTCTTATCACAAATATCAGTCGAGAAACGATGATGTACTGGAATACAACTTTGTTGTTGTTTGATATGTTTCTTTTTGTGCCCCTAGCATATGTGATTCGGCATCGTCATATTGCAACTATTAAAAAATTGTCTGTAATTATGCTGGCATTACCTTCGATACCTTTCTTTTATTTTATGCAGGATGCTTCTTTATTCTACGTGCTTTTTGTAAGATTCTGGATCGTGTTTTGGGGCGTTGTTTTTTCATGTGTTCTCAATGTGCATTTACTCCAATTATTCCCTCATAAGCATAAATATCTGTGGCTTGGATTGGGTGGGGCAGCAGGAAGCGCGCTGATCGGTCGATCAACCTCTGCCCTGTGTTTGTGGGGCTGGCATGAAACGCACTTTGCTGCCGTGCCGGGTGTCTATTTATGTGTTGTGGCGATGATGGTGTGGCTGTTCTCACGGAAAATCTAAGTATTTTATTGTATAAAAGCCCTGCAGGTCTCAAGAAAAGCCCCTCACCATTCTGCAAAGAACGTTGAAGTTCACGAACTTCATGATGATCTAAGTTGCCATTTGGTCGCGAGCTGCGCTCTTGCCGAGGATGACCAATTATATCGTTTTCAGCACACACTCTTCTGGGAAATTCTTTTGAACATATTCGCTGACGTGTTGAATGACGCGGTCGACTGTCAAGTTAGTTGGTTCGTCAAAGGTGTCCACATGAATATGTGCTTTTTCGTAAACAGGGTAAAACTTGGTGATGATATCTTCCAATGTTTCTTTTTCTTTGCCGCGCTCTAGGTTGGGGCGATCAGACCGCCGTGATACCCGCGAAACTAGGGTTCCCAAATCAGCCTTTAACCAAACGGTGATACCGCGATTCTGTACTAATTCTAAAGTGGGTTCGTACTGTAAAGAACTGCCCCCCGTTGCTAGGACGTGCACTTCTTGGTCCAACAAACGTTTGATGACTTTATATTCACCTTCTACAAACGCTTGTTCGCCATACACCGAATAAATTGATTTAATGGGGCAGCCTGCCGCTGCTTCAAGTTCATGATCTGAATCATAAAAAGGAAGGCCTAAGCGTTTTGCCAAGCGGCGGCCGATGCTGGTTTTTCCGCAGCCCATACAGCCAACCAAGACAATTGTTCTATTAGGAATAAAACTAATGGTTGCTAGATTATATGTGTTTTTGATCATCGTCTCCACAATCAGAAAAGTTAGAACTCATACACAATCACATTTCAATAATTATATGGCTCCCCGAGACGGACTCGAACCGCCGACCTAGTGATTAACAGTCACGTGCTCTACCAACTGAGCTATCGAGGATCTTCTACATTATATAAGAAAACAGCCCCAAACTGTCAATACAAAACGCAAGAGATGACCGATACACCTTCATGTACACTGCCTGCTGGGGTGCGTGCAATGGGGGTGCAGGGCAAGTGATGTGTGAGGGGGATGAGACGTTTGTTTAGAGGACACATTTCATTGTGTGTTGCCAGCAGTAAGCACAATGGTTCGCCTGCCGGAACAAGTTTGCCTAAAGGTGCGAAATCATACAACATGCCTGCTTGTGGGCTATAAATGTCTATAAATTGGCTTTTATCGCATGCATCCTGATGCAGGTTATTGGCTGTTTTTTTATAAGGTGCCTTTAAAAATTGGACGATTCTATCTGAAAATTGTTGGCATGTTGGCAAATCAAAATATTCTTTACTGCCAAGTTCTAGGGTGAATGCCATCATGTCCAGTTGATCGATTGGGAATCCCATTTGCTCAAATACTGTCCAAAAAGGGTAGATCGATGCGTCATCAAAGCTCTCTTTAAAGTGTCTTCGTGCTGTTAAATGGTAGTCAAATTTCAGTTGACGGGCATAATCCAAGGCGTAGTCCTGACAGTAAATGTAGGGTAAAGATATGCCATCACAATGTAGATCCAGTAAAATATCGTGTTGTACAGCTAGGTTTTGCAATTGATATGCCAGTTTGTTTTGATAGGACTGCGGGTTTGTGCTGGTCAGTGCTTTTTGCGCTTCAATTCTTAATGCCTCTTTTACCTGCGGCCATGATTTGCTTTGGTGGGCGCGTGTAAATGCTTCTGGATTTTTTAACCAATTGGCATAATTACGATTCCAATTTGCCCCGGTTGTCGGATCAAACCGTCCGTAGGTTGTATCCCCCATTTTGACATTCATACCGTAGGGATTCGCTTTTGGCACAATGGTGACTTTACCTGTAGGGGGATTGTTTTTGAAATGTTCAATTAAACATAAGGCTACTCCGTATCCCATATACTCTTGCCCGTGTATGCCGGCTTGAATGAACACAGAGGGGCCTTCACCGCCATCCCATTCAAAATAAGGGATTGTGAGCGTATCGCCTGATATCAGGCTGCGGGTGTTTATAGCTTTCTGTTGCATTGTTTAATCCTGACACATGCACGATTTGTCATCCTCGTTTTCACAGGAATGACGAAGATATTTGTCATATTAAAGAGACAAAAAAACAAAACACTCAGCCTAAATTTGACATTCGTTAATATTTTTTTCACTATTGTTGTATGTACAGCTGACGGGAAATGCCTCAATTATGATCAAACGGACACATTTGCCGCGGCTGCTATTATTAACTATTGGCTTAACTTCTGGGCTTGAGTACTATTTTTTGCCGCGTGCTGTTCAAAATCAGCAGGCTATTATTCAACAGATCACCAAAGCAACGGCGCCTGTTATTACCAGGCAAGATAAAAAAATTCGGTTGACCCCTAAAAATGCAAAATCTGTTTTTAGACAGCATAACCTTTTGTGGTGTGAAAAGGTCTTGAAAAAGCAAGGTTGCTCGAAGATTAGTCATGGCGATATTTTGACTCTTTCACTTCAAAAAGAAAAAGGAAAGACCACAATTTTGAATGCTATTTGTTATACCTCTGATGATTTTGGTTATAAAATCAATGCCACCGACAAAACAGTGACACGTTTCAAATTGAAGCGTGGCTTAAAAGTTGTATCAAGCGACTTTAAAAAATCTTTCCAGCACACGGTTGCTGCACATAAACTGCCGAAAGAAATTATTGGAGAGGCTATGAGATCTTTGGCCTTGGCGACCAATACAAAAAAAACTTTGAAGCCTGGTGTGAAAGTGCAATTGGTCTATTCAACGGTTGAATTGCCAGATAAAACACGCTTCAAGCCGTGTCTGAAATATGTAGGATTAACGGGCAAAGAAAAAGCGGAAGCGTTTATTTTTAGCCATGGTGGCATAAACGGATGTTACGGCGCTGATGGAAAACAGCTTGTGCGTGATACGCTAAAATTGCCTATTCGCAGTCGTTTTTGTTTTAGGGATGGATTTGGATATCGTAAAGATCCTTTTACACGTGAACGTAAATTCCACAGTGGCTTGGATTTAAGCGCGCCAAGAGGCACCCCGATTTATGCCGCGGCTGGTGGTACGATTGTGCATTGTGGTTATCAAAGTGGGTACGGCAAAATTGTTGAAATTCGTCATACCGGAACAATGCGTACACGTTACGCCCATTTACATCACATCAAAGTGAAGCCTGGTCAAACCATTGATTCTTCAACTGTAATTGGTACTGTTGGTGCCACAGGTCGTGCAACGGGGCCGCACTTACATTACGAGGTCATCAAAAACGGACAGCATGTTAATCCAAAAAAATTCGCAATGCTGGATGCGGTTGCTTTGGCTGGTAAAATGATGGTCGCGTTCAAGGGCTTCAAAGCACAGTGTCAAAACGCCCTGCGCTGTTAACGTTGAAGGAGGTTCATCCACGTCATCTGACGTTTGGCATACTGTCTTGTTTTTAGTTGACCTAATTCGATCATCTTTTTTTTCGATAGAGTTCCATCCAGGTAAGCCCATATTTCCTTAAATCCAAGTGCGCGTGCAATAGGAAGCGTCGCTGATAAAGGCATTGTATTTTTCAAAGCATCCACTTCTTCAAGAGCACCTTGCGAAATCATTTGTTCAAAGCGTTGATTTATACGTGTATGTAATAACTCTTTTTCGATGATGATCGGGCGTAATTCAAATTCGTAAGGCAAACGGTCTTTGGGGGTATCATGCCAATCAAAGATTGACTTACTGGTGGCTAGATGTACGCATACTGCGCGTTGGATGCGCTGGCGATCTTTTAAGATTTGCACTATACGTATATCCAGTTGAGCTGCCTGCAGCCATAGTGCCTCGTCAGAAAGCTGTCGTACTTTTTGAATAATACTTTCGGGGACAGGGGGGATCACAGCAATTCCGTTGATCAGAATGTTCAGATAAAATCCTGTGCCTCCTACGATAACCGGCGTGCGTCCTGTTTTATAGGCATTTTCAATACATTCTGTAACGCGAGTTCTCCAGGACATGACATCAACCTGATGGTTGGGAGGTGAAAATCCATACAAATAGTGATGGGGTAGAGCAGGGTCTGGCCGCGCTGTCAGAATGTTCAGATCAGAGTAAGCTTGTAGGCTGTCTCCATTGATAATATCAGCGTTTGGTATAGTCAGGGCATAATCAGACTTGCCGCAAGCTGTAGGGCCGTACACGACGATGCAGGTCATATATTTTTAATGGCAAAAATGGCGTTTATAAATTTTGTCCCAATTCAGACGCCTGGTCTTGTAATGTGATTGATAACGTCTGACATATTGGGCAAGCAGAGCACTTTCTTTTGGAAGTGATGTTACATAAACGTAACCCAGCCCTGCGCCATGGGTACCTAGTTTATGGGCCGCCCCTTTGGATAAATCGATAATGCGTTTGTGTGTGTCTATGAATGGCCCGCGATCTACAACCAAAACTTTGATGCTTTTTCCTGTTTTGACATTTGTTACCCGAACAATGCTGGGCAAGGGAAGCGTTCTGTGCGCCGCACAAATGAAATTTTCGTTGAAGGCGTATCCGCATGAGTTCTTCTTGCCGTGAAATCCTGGTCCGTACCAAGACGCATAGCCTACGGCTTGATATTCGTAATGTTTTTGAGGTTTGTACCAGCGTCCTCTGACTTTATAAGGTTTTGTTTTTGATAAAGGATCAGCAGGCGTTTTGATAGAGCAGCTGACGAGAGCACCAAGAGATATACATGTTACGGCAAGCTGCCTGAAGAAGTGCACGATATGTCTTGTTTTTCTTTTAATCTAGTAAAAAACGTCTTGCAGAACAAGCGCAATTTGAATTAAAAGATGTGTGCTATCGTAATAATAATTCTTTTGGTAATCCTGTTTTTTCAAGAATCAAATCAATACTCACACCGGCTTCCAGAAGGGTTTTAGCCACTTTTAATTCCCCTTCACGCGTTGCATAGTCTAAAGCAGCGCGGGCATTCATAATTTGCATTTGGGTTTCATCGTAGGTGTTTAGTTCTGCCTCTGTCCAATTCACAGCATTCAATTCGCCATAAGCTTTTGCAATCATAGGGTCTTCATAAAGCGGTACATCTTGTGCATTTGATTCTTCTGCATGAATCAAGAAATAAAACCATTTTTCCATCCCTGATGTACATTCTTCCAATGTTTTTTTAAATTTAGGTAGTTCTATAAATGTAAACGAAAAACCAGTGAGATCGTTTTCTAACGTTACCTTATCTAAAAGCACATGTTCAGATCGGTAATCTGATTTTTTTGGAAACATCATATGATCTGCCAATGCTAAAAAAACAACTTCTTTTAGCGTTTCATACTTGCCGCCTTTGTTGAGCTGATTGCAATAGGCTTTGGCCGCGTAAAGTTGAGCGCGCTTTTCAAATCCAATTGTTTTCGTGACTTGCATTTCAATAATGTATCGGACCCCTGATTGTTCGCGACATAAAATATCAACAGCGCTGGTTTTTAAAAGTGCAATAGTAGGATCCTGGATGGTTGGTAAGTATTCTAAATCAACAATCCAGCTATCACCTGATTTCTGCAGGACATCATTCAAGAAGTCGATAAGGATATCTTTGTTTTTTTCAGTGCCAAAAATACGCTTAAAAGCAATATCCGTTTTGGGATCTAGGAATTTACCAATGGCCATGAACGCACATTTTCACGTCCTCATTGATTATCATAGCATGACTTAAACTGCATGATTTTCATGATCATGCTTTTTCTCAGGCTTGTATTCGTGATCATGCTTCATCTGTTGTCCCCCTTTGCTTTCTTGATAAAAATGTGTGCCCGCATGTTTGTTATAAGCGCCTTCTTTGTAGTGGTGCTGATTGGGACCATTGCCATGTTTTTCCTGATGATGTTTTTGGCGTTCCATAACATTCCTCTTGCAAGTTGAATTCAATAACAAAATAATAAAAAAATGTTAACAAAAAGTTAATTTGGAGTAATACTGCGCGCAAAGTCATTGACGACTTGGGTGCCTGTTGTGAAGATTGGGCTTGCCCCAACGCCGCGTGTTAGCGCATTACGTGCTTGTCCCAAAAAGACATCGACCATTTTACCAATGCTGGGCAAGCTGATCATTGCCCCATACGGGGTTTTATCCAGCCATGTTCTGACATAATTCATAGCAGGATCGTGAATGGTATCTAAAAACTTCTTCATGATTGCGTTGGAATCCCCGGCTGTTGCCAGATTTTTAAAGTCTGTTGATTTTGCAAAAGTGCGCCAAAAATAGAGCAATCCCTTGGCAATAAAATCAAAATTCAAAGATACATATTTTCTGACAAATCCATTATCTAGTACTTTTCCAAAGTTTAAATTACGGGCGCCCATACGAATCATCGTTTGAGTGCGTTCGCTGTTGATCATATCTAAAACAGGATGGTTGAATTGCGTAGAAAATCGTTGTGCGAAACTAAAGGCTTGATCCAAAAATTTGTCAGCCATACCGGCGCCAACACCTGTTATAGCTTGCCCGGGTTTGAAAAAGGCCAAAATGGACTTTTGTGGAATTGTTCGAGAATCAAAGTAGCATCCACAAACAGCTTCCAGTATGTCGTTTGCTAAACTTTTCATTTGCTGTACATCAACAACCGTTTCAGGATCATAATGTTGCGCCAATAAATAAGCTTCATTGATTTCATTCCACACATAGCTAATGATATCGCGGTAATCTTTTACATATTGATCAAGATTCGTGGCATAATCTGTATTTTTATCTTGCAAGGTCTGACAAAATGCACAGACTTTATCAGGAAGATTATCGATTAATGTGAAGGGATGGATGTTGTATACCGTATAAAAACTTTGCAGGTCAAACAAAGGTAAAGCTTTGATTTGTTCGCATAAGCGTGCATACAATCCGAAGTAGAATTTGGTTAAACGCGCGTCAGCTGCATTTGTCGATAAAAATTGAATTTGCTGATTTAAAAAATCTGTATAGTTCAGCGTGGCTTGGAGGTCTACATAGTATCCATAAAATAGTTTGAAAATATTTTTAGTGCTGTCAACGGCTGTTGGCTGCTTTGGAATAACTGTTTGTAAAATACGGAAAGTGGCTAAGGTTGAAAGCAAAGCCGTTTCGGGGATAAGAGGCTCATCAATATCGAACTGTGAAGGTTGAAAGTTTACAGCCACATCATCGTCGTGCAAATCATTCAGCATATTGGCCATGAAAATTAATGCGGTGGGTAGGGTGCGATCACGCGATACGTATTTTTGGACAATCGTTTCCAAATTGTCTAACTGTTGTTGAGTAGGGTCGTTATTAGCAATGGCTTCAATGAGAACTACCAACATTAAAGCGCTTTGGATGTAAGGGCTATAACGGCTTGTGGGTCCAAACCACTCCATCAAAGAAGGGCTGTGGTGTAACATGAAGACGATACGCAAATTATAGCGTTTCAGGACATCATACATGCCCACAGTCGAAGCGAATTTCGCAATGGTTGTCAAGATGGTTGTTAATTGTTGACGGGCGTCAGCAGTGAGACTGACGTTAGTTCCTGTTTGCTCGTAAGCATCCAAGATCTGAGGAATTAAAATTTGAGGCATCACCGTGGTGTCTTGTCCAGGCATAACCCATCCTCTGTATTCGTACTTCCATACATGAGGCTTTTTCATTATCATGATGAATGACTATTTGTTTTTTTGTCAATATGCCTGATTTGTTGTGGATGATAGGTCTCGCATTTTCTAATGAACAGATCATGTTACCTGTTGGTATAGTCTATGGATTTATAGAAGGGTTACATCGCAAGCAGTGGAAACCGATCCTATGGTTTATCGGCTTACTGATTGCCTCAGCTGTTATCAGTGAGGTTCTGAAATTTATTTTCAAAGTACCCTTGATTTTCGATCCAAAACGTTATGGATTTCCTAGCGGTCATACACAATTTGCGGCTGTATTTTATGGCTGGATTTGTTATCAATTTGCGGTGCATGCCTCTTTTTATGTGCGTATTGTATCTATCGTTTTAACCTTGGGCATACTTGCATTCACAGTCACAACCATTGTGCATTATGGGTATCATACGTGGTTTGATATCATGGGCGGATTCGTGTCAGGAGGATTACTTTTGTTTTTAGGCGTCAAGGGGATGCGCGTATTAACTTTATCTAAACCAAAGACCTTATAAAATAATTTCATCGTCAATCTCATTGGGACCTCAAAATGATCCTGTCTTTACTGTTTGCCTTTATGGCTGATGCTTGCTCTGCGAAAAAAGGGGCGGCTTACTATGCAAAACATGGCAGGCATTGCTGCAAGAAGTGTAAAGCACGCGCGAAACAAAACATTTTAAAGCCTGAGAAGGGCCATGTAGCCCACTCTAATGGGATAACAAGAGCCGTGCTTGGCGTGAAAAAACATCACATTCGCAAGAATAGAAGAATAAAATAATAATTATGTTACAATATATTTAGAATAATTGAATTTCTACTTGTCATGATAAATGCGCGCGTGACAAAAGATGGTCAATCAGTTCTTTCTGATTTTTTAAGACAAGATATAGCTTATTTTTGGATTGATCTATTTCAACCGACAATCGATGAAATTAAATCTGTTGAAGATTATTATGGGGTCAAAATTCCCTTAAACTATACACGCACAGGTATGGTCATCAATCGATTTCTTCATGATGACCATACTTGCTATATGACATTGCTGACCAATGAAGATAAGAATGTTGTGCTGATTTTGAAAAACAATACATTGATTACCATCAATAATTTTAACAAACAGTTTTTAGATCCGGGTAAAAATCATATTACCAACGTGACAGATGCTTTTTCGTTTGTTGTTGAAGCGTTTACTCAAAATATTGCCGAAGCATTGGAAAAATTGGCGCAAAAAGCATCGACATTGTCAGCTGTTATTCAACAATATGCAAAAGATGAAATTGTGCGCAGAACCAGGCGCACCATAGCGCAAAAAATAACGTTGATGCAACTTAACAATGTGCGTGAATTAATTGCAAATAATCATAGTGGTTTAATCAATCTACGATTGCTGATTAATTTTTCAAAAAAATGTTATGTGTCGCTTCCAGAGCAGGTCATCCAAAGCATTGATGTTTTGATTGATCATACAGAGTTTTTAAATCACAAAATTGCTGATTTGCATGATACTGTCTTAGGTTATATAGGGATTACCCAATACAATCTACAGTCTTCATTTAATCTTTTTTCCGCAACATTCTTTTTGCCAGCCTTGGTCATGGGCTTTTTTAGTATGAATTTTTCTAATATTCCTTTTTTACAGGTTCAAAACAGCATTTACTTTTTTATCTTCGTTGCTGTTTTGGGCGTGTATCTGATCTACCATTATCTTGGTCAATTGCAATTTGCTTGACGTAGGCGTTCGAAATGCTCACCGGCATGATAGGAAGATCTGGTGAGGGCAGAACATGACACCATTAAAAAGCCTTTGCCAAAGGCCATTTTTTCATAGACAGCAAATTCTGCATCGGACACATAGCGCATAACTTCATGATGTTTGGGGGTGGGCTGTAGGTATTGTCCGATTGTCATAAAATCGACGTTGGCGGCGCGTAGATCATCCATAACTTGGAAGACTTCTTCTTTGCTTTCCCCAAGGCCAACCATGATTCCCGATTTGGTAAACAAGCTTGGATCTGATTTTTTGACGTGGGCCAACAATTGTAGTGAATTGAAGTAACGCGCCCCTGGTCTGACGGAATGATATAGTCTTGGAACAGTCTCTAGATTGTGATTAAACACGTCGGGCTTGGCTTTGATGACATGCTCTTCCGCGCCTTCTTTACGCAAGAAATCAGGGGTTAAAACCTCAATCGTTGTTTCTGGGGCAGCCAGACGAATCATATTGATGACCTGTGCAAAGTGCATGGCGCCGCCATCATCCAAATCATCCCGGTCAACGGATGTGATCACGGCGTGTTTTAAGCCCAATTTGGCAACGGCTTCTGCCACACGTCTTGGTTCGTCAGCATCAAGCGGCATCGGCTTACCGGTCTTGATATTACAAAACCTGCAAGCCCGCGTGCAGGTATCACCCATGATCATAAATGTAGCATGCTTTTTCGACCAACATTCACCGATGTTGGGGCATGCCGCTTCTTCGCACACCGTATGCAATTTGTGTTCACGAACTAACGCTACTGTTTCGTGGTAAACCGGAGAGACTGGCGCCTTAACGCGCGGTTTCATCATTTAAACAACCTAAAATAACTTTCAACACCTTCCAATGAACAAATCGGTGCGTGCTTATTATCAAATAAATGAGCGTCGAAGATGTACTGTAAACCAGACATTTTTTGAAAGATAAGGTGGACCAATACTTCTGTACTTCTGGTTTCCCGGACAAGGCCGTAGGCCGCAGAGCCGGGATCCAGGGCAACATTCTGGATCCCGGTACTAACAGGCTCTACGCGCAGTGCGCTAGAGTCTGTAACGCCCGGGAAACCAGAGGCTGAGTCATTGGCCTGCTTATAGAAAACAGCGCGTTTAATTTTGGACGGTAAAGACGCTTTTTGTTTAGACATAAAAGCAAGCTGACAGCCCATCTGAAGCGCGCCATCACATGCAAAAGGATCGAAAAACCAGTCTGTTTTTGACCATTCCATCCCTTTGGCTGTTTTTAATAGTCCTATGGCTTCTTTATCGGGTGTATCTGTTTGGATCGAGACGATGCTTTGTAGCATCGGACCATGGAATAGAAATTCGTAATCCCCCATCAGCGTCGTCGATCTGTCTTCCCGGACAAGGTCATTATCTTTAATGGCCGCAGAGCCGGGATCTAGCTCTTTTTTCTGGGTCCCGGCACTAACAGGCTCTAAAGGCTGCGCCTGAGAGCCTGTAACGTCCGGGAAGACAGACGTTTGTTCATATATTGCTTTATAATGTACAACACTATCTTCGCCAATTAGCTGAATGGTTTTCTTGTCTTCATCAATCTCAACCATCATTTCAAACGTTTTAAAATCAGGCAAAATAATCCCTTTAACAAGCCTGACGTCTTCTAAAACACATGGGCCCACATGCTCTTGCAACACTGTATAGAACGTATCAACCGCGCTGACAAAAGGAAGCACAGGATAGTCTTCCGGACAATGATCTTGTACAAACGCGTAATCGTTTTGATCGAATGTAAAGGTTATTTGCATTGCCACGCTGCGGTAAATCTTAAATCCACAGGCATATCCTTTCACAACCTCTATTGGATCATTGTAGCATATGCATTATTTGTAATGGCACAGTAGATTTTGAGACCTACTACAGGGATGGTACAATCATGTTGATAGCACCAGTGCGTTTTATGTATGACAAAGTATCTTGATTTCGAAAAGCAAATTGCCGATGTGGAAGGGGAACTGAAAGAACTAGAAATCTTGATCAGCCAGTCAACCAACAAAAAACGCTTATCAGAAAAAATGAAATTGCTGAAAGATCGGCGTGATAAGGTGCTGATGCGGGTGCATGAACACTTAACTCCGTGGCAGAGAGTACAGTTGGCGAAGCATCCGGATCGCCCACAATTTTTGGATTATCTAGCCGCATTATTTGTTGATTTTGTGCCCTTAGCGGGAGATCGTTTGTTTGGTGAGGAAGCCGCCATTATTGGAGGATTAGCACGTTTTCAAGGATGCCCTGTTATGGTGATAGGTCAGCATAAGGGGAAGGTTTTGGAAGAACGGTTGCACTATAAGTTCGGCATGCCTAATCCGGAAGGGTACCGTAAGGCCCAGCGTTTGATGAATTTGGCAAGCTATTATCACTTGCCGATTTTGTCCTTTATTGACACCCCAGGTGCTGGCGCTGGTGAAGAAGCTGAAGCGCGCGGGCAGGGGGAAGCTATTGCCAAAGGGATTCAAGCCTGTTTACGTGCTCAGACACCTGTCATTGCCGTTGTAATTGGTGAAGGGTTTTCGGGCGGAGCGATTGCTGTGGGAACGGCCGATCGATTTTTGATGCTTGAAAATTCTATTTTCACTGTGATTTCGCCTTCAGCGTGCGCCTCAATCCTGTGGAAAGATACGCAGCATGCAGAAACAGCTGCGGCAGCCATGAAGGTCACAGCGCAAGATATTAAAGAACTTGGTATTGCAGATGAAATTATTGCCGAACCTCTAGGTGGTGCGCATCGTGATGCAGAGGCAACATTTAAAAACGTAGCAGAGACGTTGAATCGACACTTATCAGAGCTTCAGTTGTTGGCTCCTGAGAAATTGGTACAGACACGCCGTCAGAAATATTTAGCCGTTTAGTTTTTCTATTTTATTTAAAATGATCATTTTTTAACTATTTATTAGTTCTTTACAGGTTATGATGTAGATGGTGGAGGATGCGCTGCGGAAATTCGATCGATCGAATTTGGACAAATCTCTCCCATCAAGCGTTTCCTCGATTTTTTTTGAAAATTTCAAAATCAGAAAAAAATCTCCTAATTCTAAAACTTCGAAATCGCAGAAAACACCAGAAGATTTTTAGGGACAATTCCCCAAAACAAAAGGGCTTTCAGAGACTTGCCGTCATCAGATCTCCTTTCATGTGATCTATGCAAACTTGACTGACCATCAATCAAGACATACTATAGAGACACTTGCCTGACCGAGTTTTTCTCATCGGATAAAACTTCATAGTCTGACTTCCTCCCATCGCCATGGATACATTCCATGGAGTTTTTAGCCTATTCTCGGTCAAGCAAGTATCTCTACTCACCTGGGTTTTTCTAGTGTGCACACAGAAATCAGAGCCTTCTCTGATTCCATAGAAACAGTATACCCATCAAAGGATTAAGATAACGTGAAGAAACAGATGTTTTTTGATGCGTACTGACACTATCAATCGTTACGCTAGATCTTCATAGTAATTAGGTCTAGAATAACCTAAGCGATTAAAAGGATGTGATAAATGCAATATCGCTATAGCGGCGATCGGGTCATGAATCTGGCAGCGATTGATATCGGTACAAATTCTTGTCGTTTGCTTGTTTCCCGTGTATTTATCAATCCTCAAAAGCGTTCGTATCTGAAATTCAACACCTCCCCAATCACATGGAAATCGATCGATTCATTCTGTCGTATTGTTAAGTTGGGAGAAGGGTTGACAAAAACAGGTGTGTTAGATCAAGCTGCGATTCAAAGAACATTGGATGCATTGCATATTTGTTATAAAAAGATTTGTTATTACCGGGTCAGCCATTTGCGTATTGTGGCAACAGAAGCATGCCGGCAAGCGCAAAACACAGGTGATTTGGTGCGCGCAGTGCGCAGTGCCTTTAATCTGTCTGTTGATATCATTACGGGTCCTGAAGAAGCGGAGCTGGCTCTTTTAGGTTGCTGCGAAATGCTGAATTGGCGCAAACCTTATATGCTGATTTTTGACATTGGGGGCGGCAGTACAGAAGTGATTTGGGCTCGTCTCAAGACAGATTGTCGTAATTCGTATCTGTTTCAACCATTTTACGAAATTGTAGATTCTATTTCTTTGCCTTACGGTGTTGTGACGGTCAATGATAATCTGGTTGGCTATCTTTCTTCTGAAAAAATTTTCAGTCATGTGCACGAGAAAGTTTGCCAAAATTTGAAAGAATTTGCTGAAAAAAATCAGATTTTTGATGTGAAAGAGCAAGTCCAGATGATTGGATCTTCAGGAACCGTGACCACATTTGGCGCATTACATTTAGGGTTAGAATCATACGATAGAAGGCGGATCGATGGACTAAAAGTGGCTACAGAAGATATGGTCAATTTGTGCAAAAATCTGGACAGCAATAAAATGAATATCGTTCCACCAGAGTTTGCCCGTAGGGAAGACCTCATGAATGTGGGCGCTGCTATTTTGCTTGGGATTTTTGAAACCCTAAAAATTCCAGAGTTGACAATCGCCGATCGCGGTATCAGAGAAGGTATTATCGTTGATCTGATTCGTAAAAATATTGTACCTCATGTATCCGTTCAAAATAGGCGAGCGCAGTCATAAATGCTAATCACACCTTCTTTATTGGCGTATCACGATTGGGTTGAATTTAAATCGTTATTGCAAGATTTGGAATCACATCTTATTGATGGATTACATATTGATGTGATGGATGGGCATTTTGTTCCCAATCTAGCCTTTGGACCGGATTTGGTGCGCAGTATTTCACAGCATACCAAGCATCCCTTGGATGTTCATCTGATGATCAGTTGTTTTGGTGCGATGCTGAAGCGCTATATCGATTTAAAACCGCGTACAATTTTCTTCCATCCTGAAGCCTGCGTTAACGTGCCATTGGTGATTGAAGCCATTAAATTAGCGGGTATACAGGTTGGGTTTGCCGTTCATCCCGATTACCCTATCCAGATAACAAAAGAATTTTGGCCGTTGCTTGATCGTTTGTTGATCATGACGGTGTATCCAGGATTTGCAGGCCAAAAGATGCTTCCACAGTATCTGGCTAAAGTAAGATGGGCGAAGGAAGAAGGATTCCAGGGACTGTGTTTCGTTGATGGCGGGGTTAACCGTGAAAAATTTCCCTTATTAGAAAACTATATGGTAGACGGCGTTGTAATGGGGAATAGCTACTTCGAGACATCGTTAACTTAAAATTAACTAAAATTATTGATAAATTCGCCCGCAGTCTTTAAGCTAAAGAATAGGGCACGAAATATGTTATTGATCTGTTTTTATTATTATGTTGTGCAGCGGTGCATAAAACCTCTATTGGTGTTGATGTTGTTGGGTTTTGCGGAAATTTAACCTATAAACGTGGTCCAACTTTTCCTCTAGATCTTTCTGGTCTTCAAACCAAGATTGTTAAATTTGATGATCTTGATGATGCTATATCTGATGATCATATAGAGGTGTCTGTCGATGCTGTTGTTAAAGCGGGTGTGATAGCAGAACGATCGGGCGGTAAGCCTCTGAAGCTTACTGTTCTTGTTGGAGACAAGGTGCAACCGGATATGGTGCGCAAAAAAATCGATGAATTGATAGGGGACGGCGCTAATTATAGGCAACAGGTATTTGAAAAATTGCCAAACCAAAACAATACCGCTTTTATGGGCGGGGGCGGGTTGTCTGCCGGCTATCATTATCAGTTGCCGTTTGTGATTTGCAACGTGCGCGCGGGCGTGGATTATTTGTGGGGTAAATTCAAACAATTTGATTTGTATCCGTCCAGCTTGGCGCAGATGGGATGGGGCATTAAAGTTGGTAGCGGCATTGATTACAGGTTGACCGACAAGGCGACCTTTGGGTTTGAAGCGGGTATGCGTTTCAGCGCTTTCAGAAATCCAAAAATAGGCAGTCTTAATGGCGGTGTATCATGGTTTGCTTTACCTTATTTACAGACTGTTTGCGGGTTTTCACCTCATGCTGATTACGGTATCAGCGCCTTTGCTGGCTATTTCTTCCCTACGAAATTTTCTGTCAACTCTGGCGGCGGCATTCCTAGTGGCACGATGTGTAAGGTCAGTGGAATGTTTGGTGGCCTGCGTTTTGTGCGGTATTTTTAACTGGATTTTTACCCTTTTCCCCGTACACTACACAATCGATCTTCTATCAAAATCAAAATTATGTTTTTGTGGTGCTTCTTATTTGTCTTTAGTACTGTCAATTCCCCCTCAACAATTCCAGTTGCCAAAGTAATTGCACCACCTGCCGGAAAAATCCCACTTGGTGTAGGCTTACCTATAGTAGAGGAATCAATCCTTTCCCCTGCAGAGCAAAAAGCAGATGTCAAAACGCGTCAATTTTTGGAGGCTATCGACAAATTGGGAAACACGCAAGGAGCAAATTCTAGTGGAGTTAAGCAAGATGTCGAGATAGTTCAAGGAACTTTCCAAGATCTTTTGACGATCACAACATCCGATTTGCGTAGCAAGCCAGAGATGTACGAAGTACAGCGTGTGGCACGACAGATCATGAATTTTGTTTTGATGGTTATTTTTGTCGAAAAGCCAGAGGTTGCAGAAAAATTGATTGTGCTGTTGACCACAAATCAAACAGACCCTGAAGTAGCGAAGCAACTTGTAGAGGCATTTAACTCTGCTGATGCACGCGCAAACATGCATGCCATGCTTCATAGTCAGGAAGACGTTGGCAAAGCATCGCAGAAAGCATCGAAATTTAATAGGGCGCAGAGAGCAGGTTTTGAAGATAAAGTCCGTGATTTTTATACAGAACTGTACACACTTAAGCCCGAAGTTTTACAAGCCTCAAAAAATAATTTCAACAGAAATGTGGCAATAGGAGCCTTAGCTCTAACGATTGTAGGGGTAGTTGCCAGCGTTGCGCTGGGCGCGACATTAATTGGATTGCCAGCAGCACTTGGTTTGTTGGCATCGACTATTGGAGGGCCTGGTTCTATGGCCGTTCAAGCATGGCAAAAACATCAAACAGATCAGTTAATTCAGCAAGCAGCACCTACAATGGACGCATCTTTTAAAGCAATTCTGGTGACGCTAGAACAATTAAAAAGACAGATCGAAATGCTGCAAAAACAAATTAATGAAAAAGAAGGGCCGGTCTCCCGTGCCAAACAATTTTTTGGGATGTCGTAACAGCTTTTTAGCGAGAATAAAATTCGATAACCAAATGTGGTTCCATCTTAACAGGGTAAGGAACTTCTTCGAAGGTTGGGACTTTTGCAAATATGCCTTTCAAGTTGGCGTGCTCTACCTGCATATACTCTGGCACATCACGCTCTTTCGAACTGGTAGCCAGCAGTAGCACGGGTGTTTCTTTCATTTTTTCAGAAATGGTGATTTCATCGCCTTCGTTCACAAGAGCTGAAGGGATGTTCAAACGTTTTCCGTTCACAAGCACGTGTCCGTGATTCACGATCTGACGCGCTGCAAATACAGTAGGCGCAAATTTCATGCGGTACACAACGGCATCCAAGCGACGTTCTAGTAATCCAATCATGTTTTGGCTAGAGTCACCTTTCAAACGTACCGCTTTCTTGTAGATATTGCGGAATTGTTTTTCTGTGATGTTGCCGTAATAACCTTTGATGCGTTGTTTAGCGCGAAGCTGCACAGCATAATCTGTAGGTTTTCCGCGACTTTGACCGTGTTGGCCCGGGCCATAGTTACGTTCTGCAAAGGGGCTTTTATCCCGGCCCCAAAGGTTGACGCCAAGGCGCCTATCAATTTTGTGTTTCGCGGCAATACGCTTTGTCATGCCTTAATTTTCATGCTTGTCCGAATAAGTTTATTATATACCGAGCAAGCCGGAAAAACCAACTTTTGCACTGCTAATTCAACCGAATTATACTGAGTTGATATCAGCGCTTCTCTTTTTTATGCAGGTCTCCACACTCACTTTGGATCAAAAGCAGTTGCAATATTTTGCCAAAGCCAGATATGACATGATTTTCGGCGCGGCGTACCAGCATACCCGCACGTTCTCTTTTCCTTTGCTGTTTGACAAAGTGCTTGTTGATACGATGACTTTGACTAAGCAAGGGGTGCAGGCAAAAACGCATACGCCATCAGATCCAGAAATTTTTCCTTTTTTGATCGCCTGCCATCATTTTTGGTTGCACCCGGAATTGGTTAAAGATGGTTATGTGTTAGAGGTGAAGACATCTATCACCCCAAATGATACGATTCATCTTGATTATAAAGATGGTGCTTATTTTTCAGGTCCAACCCAGATTCTTTTTGTTTACGCTTTTCGTCCACCTTACACGAAAGAAACGCAGTACAACGTGTTTGATAAAGATGCCTTGTTGCATGCTGTCATGGGGCTGCCCAGCAAAGGGTTTGGTGATAAGCTTCAGAAATTTGACCAAGGACGGTTTGTGCCGCGTTTGCCCGCGGGGGATTTGCTGTGTATTGATTACATTGAAGAAGTAGAGCCTAATCATTGTCGTTCAACTTACAGGCCGTCAGCGCCCTGTAGCTTTGCTCTTATTTTAGAGGCTGCTTTGCAACCTTGTGGCTGGTTATCCCATCATATGGGATGCCTTGATTCTTTCGATGATGATACCTATTTTCGTAATTTGAATGGCGAATTGACATTGTCTGCACCTTACACGGCTGATGCTGAAATTGTGTTTGATGTCAAGTTGCTGCGTACTGCGAAATTGGGCGGGAAAATGATCGTGAATTTTTCGGTTGAAGGTCGTCAAAATGATCAACATATTTTGACCATGCAAACAGCATTTGGGTATTTTTCAAAACAAAGCCTAGAAAAACAAGGTGGATTTCCCGAAGAATTACCGACACATCCGTATTTACCAAAACCCATTCCGGCCGCATTAAAAGACAACCGTCAATTCATGGTGGAAGAAATTTTATACGCTGATGATAAGATGATTCATTGTCGTCGCATGCTGTCACCTGATGATTGGTACTTTAAGGCGCATTTTTTTCAAGACCCTGTACAACCAGGATCTTTGGGGATTCAAGCTTTTTATGACGCGATTGGTTTGTTTGCCAGGAAAACCGTGACGCCGATTGGTACGTGCACCTGGAAGTACCGCGGGCAAACATTGCCGTCACATAGCGTGCTTGATGTGACAGTGACCGTGAAAGAAATCACGGACAATCGTATTACTTTTAGGGGAAAATTATGGGTCGATGGAACCTGCATTTATGATTTGGAACAAGCATCGGTCATGTTCTAGAATGAACAAAATGGATCAAGTGAAAAAAATCATGTCATCCCTATGGGGCATTATTTACTGTTACCTCGTTCTTTTTATCACAACGTGCAGTATGCTTGTCACATCCTGTGTGCTTATTTCAAATGCCTATGATTTGTATTATCCTCCCAAATTTGAGGATCAAATTGTAAAAACAGAATTTTATGTGCAATCGAAAAACAAAAACTTTGCGTGGGATGCTCCCGCCAATAAAAACGTGAAAGACTATGCCGTTAAGCGATATGAAAGAAAAAACGGCTTGGTAAAAAACTCTCTTTATATGATATTCTTTATGCTTATTTCTATGGGGCATATTTTGATTTTGCGTCGATTCAAAAAGGAGAGATGATGTTTTTGGTTTTGTCATTAATCCATGCTAAATCACAGAAAAATAGCGACGTTCAAATAAAATTTGAAATCTGTAAAAAAGAATCACCCTATCAAAAAAACAGTGCCTGCGAGACGGCTATACAGGAAAGACATGCTGAGCATGCTGCATTTATGCAGAGCCTAATACCTCTTCGAACATGTCCTCTAAATTCATACGATCAGGCAATGCGAAAAAATGCAGGTAAGGAGTAAACATGTTTTTTCCTTTACTTTTAATGTGTGCTAAACAAACTGAAACACTGACAGAAATAGAGATAAAAAAGGCAATTTGTTCACAAAAGCCGGCGAAACCAGTTTCAGATAAAGATGTAATAACCGGAAGTGTAAAGAGGAAAACGAAAAGAAACAATCACAGAAGTGGCAACCAAGATGTCTGGAGACCAACGTGCAATAGAACGGCAAGCAAGATCGATGTATTGGTAGAGGTACGCAAGGGCTGAAACCGTTACGCGGTGGTTTTCTTAGGCGCCTCTTTTTCTTCGAATTTATCACGCACATCTTTCCACTTCGTTTTAACCCATTTCGCATATTCATCATATTTATGGCAAAACCAGCATTTGATCTGGCCGCGTTCTTTTTCGGGTTTGGCCAAATGAATTTTCTCTTCAGCGCATAATTTTTCAAATCCTGCGCGTACTTTTTTCTCAACCTCGGCTTTATCTGCTTTGTTAGACACAAAAAAGTGCAAGTTTGTTTGTTTGTCATCGCTGGTGATTGCAGCATGTGAGATAAATATACGTCTTGCTTGTTTACGGCTAGCGACGTCATCATGATGATACGCCATAGCTATTGTTTTATTGGCCTTTCGCCCCTCTGACAGTTTTTTAAAACCTTTGCATTGAATCGATACAGGGATGACCATTTTTATTTCTTGTTGGTCTTTTTTGTTGTTTAAGTCGCGATGCGTCGTGTCAGTTTTCATCCTGCATCCGCAACCTTCTGCGGACAATGTGGTGGTTAATAGGGTGCATAGAATCATCAACATACGTGAAACCTTCAAAAGGCGGAGCTTTAATTATACTGTAAAGAAGAAAGGTTAAAAATTCGTGAATACAACGGCAAGTGCTTGATCAATCGTTTTCAAAGGTACGATCGTCAACTGATCCAAGACGTTCTTGGGAATGTCGATCAGGTTATTCACATTATCATCGGGGATTAAAACAGTAGAAATGCCAGCCCTGTGCGCTGCTAAAATTTTCTCTTTCAGGCCGCCAATTTTAAGAACTTGACCAACCAGCGTAATTTCACCTGTCATAGCCACGTCATTTCGAATGTGTTTGCCTGTTAGCGCTGATACAATGGCAACCGCCATGGCGACGCCAGCAGAAGGTCCATCCTTTGGTGTGGCGCCCTCTGGCACGTGAATATGAATATCTTTTTCTTTCCAAAACTGATCTGTGATGCCTAATAAATCTGCGCGCGCGCGCACCAAAGAAATTGCTGTTTCAATCGATTCTTTCATCACATCACCAAGCTTGCCAGTGAATTGTGTGCGTCCAGATCCTGGTAAAACGACGGCTTCAACTTTTAATAGATCGCCGCCCGCTTCGGTCCAGGCTAAGCCATTGACGACGCCAATCATATTTTCTGTATGGGTAACGCCGTAAGAAAACTTGCGTGGACCGCAGTACACATTGACTTCTGACCCTGTTATTTTTTGTTTCTCTATTTTTTTACGCATCAAATCAACAACGCTTTTACGGCAGATTTTGGCAATGGCACGCTCTAAATTACGGACACCTGCTTCACGCGTATAGTAACGAATTAGCTCCGTTACCGCGGCTGGATCAAACGTAATTTCTGCGCTGTTAAGACCATGCGCTTTTTCTTGTTTAGGGATCAAATGTTGAATGGCGATCTGTTTTTTCTCTTCTTCTGTATAGCCAGACAATTCAATGATTTCAAAGCGATCGACCAAAGGTGCCGGCATGTTGTAACTGTTGGCCGTGGCAATGAACAAGACGTTTGACAGATCGTAATCAACTTCTAAATAGTGATCATGAAAGGCCATGTTTTGTTCAGGATCAAGGACTTCAAGCAATGCTGAAGAAGGATCGCCGCGCCAGTCGTTGCTAATTTTATCGACTTCATCCAGTAAAATCAGGGGGTTATTTGTCCCACAACGCCTGATGGCATGCAGAATTTTACCAGGCAACGAGCCTATATACGTTCTTCTGTGTCCTCTGATTTCAGCTTCATCGCGCACTCCGCCAAGCGATATGCGATAAAATTCACGCCCTGTTGCCTTGGCAATTGATTGTCCTAAGGATGTTTTTCCAACGCCAGGGGGGCCCATAAGACACAAAATAGGCCCTGAAACTTTTTGTGTACGATTTTGTACAGCTAAAAATTCAACAATGCGTTCTTTGATTTTTTCAAGACTGTAATGATTTTCATTCAATGTCTTTTCAGCAAATTCTAGATCCATTTGCAATTTGGAGTAGGTTGCCCATGGTAAATTCACCAGCCAATCCAGATAGTTACGCACAACAACGGCTTCTGATGACGTAGGATTCATGGTGCGTAATTTACGAATTTCACCAAGTGCTTTTTCAGCAGCTTCTTTTGGCAGGCCATTTTCTTTTATTTTTTGTTCTAAAGCCGACCCTTCATCACCGCCGTCTTCAGCAGTATTCATTTCCTGATAGATCGCTTTTAATTGTTCGCTTAGGTAATAATCTTTTTGTGATTTATCAATTTGGCCTTTGACGCGGACTTTGATTTTTTGTTGAATGTTCATCATTTCAAGTTCACTGCCAATGAATTCAATCAGTTTGTGCATGCGAGCTTGAATGTCACAGGTTTCAAGCAGTTCAAGGCGCTGCTCCATCTTTAGGGCAAAGTAAGAGGCAAGCGTATCAGCAAAGCGGGAGTAATCATCGACTTGAGACACCAATCCAAGCAGATCATGAGGAATGCGCCGGTTCATTTTCATGTATTGTTCGATGTGTTCAAGCATTGTGGCTTTCAGGGCCTCAAGCTCTGTAATGTTGTGGATGTTGGCATCGTAGGGCGTTTCGATAATTCTGCCCGTGCCTTGATAATGTTTGTTGCGGCCGCTACTGGTGGGCAGGCTTTCTAGATCGGTGATTTCAAAACGTGATTCGCCTTCTACTAAAATTTTGATGCTGCCATCTGGTAGTTTTAAAAGTTGCAGGACATTCACCAATGTACCAATGTGAAACAAATCTTGCGGATCGGGATCTTCAATTTGTGGGCTTTTTTGTGACACCAAAATGATTTTTTGGTGAGGCATATTGTCCACCATAATTGCTTCAAGTGCGCTAACCGACTTTTTCCGTCCCACAAACAAAGGAACTATCATGTAGGGGAAAACAACAATATCCTTCAGGGCCAAAACGGGATACATATGCTTATGTGCCGATGCTACAGCTGGTTTTTTACTGGTCATTTTTACCCGTTATGTGTATGCGTCATCATGAGTATTCTATACCAAATTTCAACCAGGCAGAAACGCTTCTTTAAGCTTTTGGACCACATCATTTACGGTGACAGGCAAAAAATGGGACATAGTTGTGACTTGTGCTTGCGTTAGTCCGCAGACCTGAATAGGGTCAAAGTATTTGGTATCATTACAGATATTTAAGGCAAAGCCGTGTGATGTGATATGTTGTTGCACGCGAATCCCGATAGAAGCGATTTTTGCATCACCAATCCAAATGCCAGGATGGGGACCTGCTGTGCCTGAGATGCCAAACCGGGCCAGCGTTTCGATGATGATTTGTTCAAGCCAGGTCACGTATTCGTGCACCGTTTTTCCCGTTTTGCGTAGATCGAAAAAACAATACACGATCAATTGTCCGGGACCGTGGTAGGTCACTTTGCCGCCGCGCCCCGATTCGTAAATGGGCAAATTATACATATTGTTAATGTCAGAGTTTTGACCACGATTCCCTAAAGAATACATGTGGGGATGCTGCAAAAACCAGATGCAAGGGGCTTGCGTTTTATAATATTCCATTTGCGTGAGTGCGTCCGGGTAGTGGGTGACGACATCAGTTTGACAAACGAATTTAATCATTATCAATTTGGCGGGACATGACGACAATAAAATTTTGGATGAAATCGTCAAGACGCACGCTGTAGCTTTGGATTGAAACCAGAAAGCGGTTGTAAAATAAAGCGGCCGGAATAGAGGCCATCAATCCGATGGCGGTTACAAACAAGGCTTCAGTCATGCTGGGCCCAATAGCAGCGAAACCCGCATTTTGATTTTGGGCAATGGCTTGGAAACTAGACATAATGCCAAGGACTGTTCCAAACAGCCCGATAATAACGCCGTTAGATCCCAGCATGGCCAAAAATCCCATGTGTTTTTTCATATCATCAACTTCACGATTCAGTGTTGATTTCATTATGATTTCCATACGATCCAATACCTTTTTAGATGACTGCGGTAGGATTTTAGCCGACACAGCATATTTCCATTCTTGCATACCAGATATGAAAATTTCGGCGCATGGGTGGTTTTCATCATTTTTGACCAGATCATATAACTGATCCAAGGTATTGCCTGACCAAAAACGTTCTTCAAATATGTCTAATTTTTTGCTGGCACGCCAGAATGCAAATATTTTATGGATAATAATAGTCCAGGACCATATCGACGATACAATCAATCCAATAGCAATGAGCTTAATTGGTAAAGTAGCATGCCAAAATAAAGCAAAAGGAGAGAAAGAGGCCGTTTTTGTAACAACTTCAGCGGCCGTCAAAAGTAAAAACATAGGGTATATGATGCATCCGATTATCGTATTGTATAACGAATTGCGCGTGCATTAAATGCCCTTCCATTGTCGCAAGGGCAGGGCGCGATCGCCGTTAAAATAAGTTTGTATCCATGGGTGGGGGTTTTGAACAATTTCCTTTAATGTGCCAGTTGTCATTTTTTTATCCACAAGCACGCCAATGCGGTCTGAAATCGTGAAGATGCTATTTAAATCATGGGTGATCATTACGCACGTTAGTCCCAGTTCCTTTTTTAAGGACAAGACTAAATCATCAAAATCACCTGCTGCAACAGGATCTAGACCAGAGGTTGGCTCATCCAAAAATAAAATTTTAGGATCGGAGACCATGGCGCGTGCAATGCCTACGCGTTTGACCATCCCCCCTGATATTTGTGATGGAAATTTATCAAAATCGCCAGCCGTTAAGCCTACCAATAACAAATTTTCCTTTGCTTTTTTCGCGGCGCGGTCGTAAGACCAATGATTAAAGCCTTCTGTTAAGGGGAATAGTACATTTTCTAAAACTGTCAAAGATGATAAAAGTCCTCCGTTTTGAAATAAAATGCCAGAATGTACATCGTGATGGTAGATAATTTCACCTTCTTGCGGTGGAACGATACGGATCAAATAGCGAAATAATACTGATTTCCCTGAGCCTGAGCCTCCAACGATGGATAAAATCTCATCAGGGAAAATTTCTAAATTAACGCCGTCATGTACAACCTGAGGGCCAAACCTAGTACGTAGATGGCGTACAGAAATAATGGGTGACACAAGTGATTTGTTTTATCCCCTTGTTAAAAGTGTACAATACGATAGCGATTTCTAGTTAAAAAATGGATCAAAAGATGAAGTGGCTTGTATGGTTTATGGGGGGATTGCTGTGCATTCTTGAAATGATGTTTCGAAATGCACCGTCTGTTATGACTCATGAATTGATGGCATATTACAGTATTTCATCGACTCAGCTGGGGTTACTTGTGTCTTCTTATTATTACCCTTATGTGTTGTTACAAGTGCCGGGTGGTATTATTTTGGACCTGTGGGGCACACGGCGGATGTCCTTATTTATTACAACCATGTCAACTTTGGCGTTTATCTTGTTTGCTTCGGGCGTTAATTTGTGGACAGCGTATATCGGGCGGATTTTATTAGGGCTTGCGGCGTCGTGTGCATTTATAACGGCCCTTAAAATTGCATCCCAACGGTTTAGTCCACAGCAGTTTTCAACGATGTCTGGTCTGACCAATATGATGCTGACGATTGGAGGGATTGTTGCGGGATTTCCGTTGGCTTATTTGGTCACTCAATTTGGTTGGCAAAAGGCTTGTTTTGCTTTATCTGGTATGGGAATTCTATGGACGATTCTTATATTTTTTGTCATGCAGGATCCAAAAACACAACGCATGCCGACATTACATGTTGAGACATTTACGCGGATGATTACACGTCTGATGAAAGATACGAAACTGTTGCGCATAGGACTTGTCAGCGCTTGTCTGTATTTGCCGTTTTCAGCATTTGCAGAATTGTGGGCTGTGCCTTATTTAACGACAACATATAATTTGCCCACAACAAAGGCGGCCTCTATTAGTGTGCTTTTGTATGTAGGGTCGGCTATTGGCAGTTTGTTTTTGACACCTTTGCTGCGTGTTGTTGGATCTTGCATGGCAGGGCTGCGTGCTACAGCTTTCAGTATTATGATTTTGTTTGCTGTTATGCACGTGCTTTCACCTTTACCTTATATCGGGGTGATCACTCTTTTTTTGGTTCTTGGTATTGTTGCCACTGGACAAATGCTGGTGTTTTCATGGGCGCATGAAGGCGCAGAGGAAAACCAGCAAGGAATGAGGCTTGGGTTTGTGAATGCAATCACAATGACAGCGCCTTTATTGATCCAGCCATTATTGGGCTATTTGTTGGATTATTTTTGGACTGGTGAATTGTCAGCAGCAGGGGTGAAAATTTATACAGCATGTGCGTACAATCATGCGATTTTATTGTTCCCCATTTTCTGTGTGTTCGCTTTGTTGTTGCTGCTTGCTAAAAAATAAACCAATTTCTTTGAGAGAGTAACGAGATCTCTGGGCATGAATTGGCCCCATAAATGGGGCCCGCCCTGAAGAAGACCAACTGCGGGGCCCGCCCCACCGCACACCACGACATAGCTCCGCCATTGCACTTTTGCAACTTCAAAAAGTTAACAAAGTGTTAATTCCGAGAGAAAGGGTTCCATCCCTCAAACCGGATAGCCTATTATGAAAATACGCGCGTACTTTCATTACAAGCAGAGCGAACACTGTTTTGCAGGGACAAAACAGCACGGCGCTAAAGGCCGACTACGGACCGAACCTCATCGATCTAACTGAACCACCACTATAATTATACGGGGGCAATTGTGAATAAAACGTTAAAACATCCAGGAAAGTTCAAAAGAGGGTGCATGAAATGAGATTTTGTTTGTCATGGTTAAAAGAACATCTGGAAACTGCAGCATCTGTAGAACAGATCGTGCATGGGCTTATTAATTTGGGGCTAGAGGTTGAGGAAGTCATTGATCAAGGTGCTGCTTACCGTGGCTTTAAATTGGGTGAAATTGTCAAAATTGAAAAACATCCCCATGCGGATCGTTTGAATTATTGTTTTATCGATATCGGTGAAACAGAATGGGTGCCTGTTGTGTGCGGCGGGTCGAATGTGCGCAAAAATATGCTGGTTGCTTTTGCCCCGCCGGGAGTGACCATTCCAGCAACAGGCGCTGTTCTAAAAGTGGGACTTGTGCGCGGTATTGAAAGCAAGGGGATGCTGTGTTCTTTGGATGAATTATTATTAGGCACAGCAGAAAACCATGAAATTATGGATATTCAAACAGCTTTGCCTGTGGGTACTCTGCTTGATCAGGTACTTGGATTAAACGATGTGACGATAGATGTCAGTATCACCCCTAACCGTGGGGATTGTTTTAGCGTGCAGGGGATAGCTAGGGATCTACGAGCTATTTACGTCGGGGTATAATGTAGTCTATATTCATTGTATAAATCAGCTTTAGGAAATTTTCTGCATGTTAGGATTTTTGGTTTTTGTGTTTTGTGTGGATATTGGTGATTGTGGGGGTTCCCAGCCTACATCTGTAGCAAACAGTCCCCAGTTGGTTTGGGAAGATTTTGCTGAAAGAATAGCAAAGTCGCAGCAATTAAAACTGGAGGGACAGCGCCCCTCTCTCAATGAAGAGCAGCAGCAGGAGGCATTGGCACGGAGGGAACAGCAAGACGTCTTCGATAAGCAATTCCTGATGAGATTTGTTCGCGGAGTGCCTGATAAAGCACAGGACTTATTGGGTGTGTTGGGTAGTGCGCTAGACGAGCATAAAAGAGATTGGGCACACGCTCTTTCTGACCTGCTGTCATTCTTGTTTTTTCCGAATTCAGAGAAACCGGAGCAAGCTGCATTGTGGGTCCCACTGGAGCAAAAAATCATGCAGCCTTGGGTAAGGGCTATACTTCAACAAAATAGGTTGATTGCAACTTCTGTAGAGCGAGAGATGCTTCTTATTCCCAGGATGGTGCCTATTTATGGCAACCAAGAGAAGGCGATGAAGCAGATAGAGGCGCTAGTAGGGCCGTATGTAAACTCTTTCAATAGCATTGCTGCAGATTCTACCCTTACTGCTTGTGATGTTCGTGAACGTCTACTAGATTTACATACAATATTTCTTAAGGATGTGCTCAAAATTTCTGCCGACGAGCAGGAATAAATAGTATTTTTTGCCATTCCTTCCCGTCTGCTGGCATAATAACACCAAGCGTCTTGTCTCATTTCGATCATGCTTTTTGTCATTATGTGTGTTCTTTCTTATCTGTTTGGCAGTATTCCTTTCGGGTTTATTTATGGACGATTTTTTTATCAGCAAGATATTCGCGCGCAAGGGTCTGGCAATATTGGGGCGACCAATGCGTTTCGTCTGGGCGGCTCACGGCTAGGAGCGCTCACACTGTTTAGCGATATGGCAAAAGGGATGCTGGCCATTTACATCGCTGAATTTTTTGGTGTTTTATCGTGTGATATGTATTATGTGGCTGCGCTGGCCATAGCGGGTCATATCTTTCCTGTATGGCTTCAGTTCAAAGGTGGGAAGGGGATCGCCGTTGCTTTTAGTGTCATTTTCATGTTGGCGCCCTTTTGCGCGATTAATTTAGCCCTGATTTGGGTCGGTATTTTTTGGCAGTATCGTATCTCATCTTTGGCGTCTGTCCTGGCATCCTTGTCATTTGTTATTTTGGCGCTGATCTATGATGTATGGTTTCCTTTTGCGTTCATCGTCTCTGGCATGCTACTGTATGCCCATCGGGACAATATCGAAGCCTTGATCCAGGGGAAAGAAGCGCCAGTTGCCTAATTTGACCAAATATCTTGAAGATATTGGCGTGCAGTACACCATTGCCAAAGATCCCATTTGTCGTTTGAATCGTGTTGGTTTTAATACGTTGGCCGATTTGGAACGTTTTTATAGCAATGTACTGGATCATCCCTTAAAACAGACAGCCCTGAATACTGTTTTTTCAAATCACAAAACGCATTCAAAAATCATGCTGATTGGTGAGGCGCCTGGCGCAGAAGAAGACGAGCGCGGAGAACCCTTTGTAGGAAAAAGCGGGCAATTGCTGACAGCCCTTTTGCATAGCATTGGATTAACGCGGGAAGATGTGTACATTACTAACCTTGTGCCATGGCGTCCCCCTGGCAACCGAAATCCAACGCCTGAGGAAATGAATTTTTTCTTGCCTTATTTGCATAAGCATATTCAGCTTGTAGATCCTTTGTGTATTGTTTTGCTTGGCAGTATTGTCACGAAAGCTTTATTTGGAGATCATGTTCGGATTTCTTCTTTTCGGGGGCAAGTGCATGATTTGGCAATTGAGAATAAAAAATATCATGTTCTGCCAACATTCCATCCCTCTTATCTGCTTAGATCGCCGCGGCAGAAAAAACTGGCTTGGATCGATATGCAGTTGGTTCAATCTGTAATTGGCTCTCATTAATCAAATATTAACTTTTACCAACTATTTCTTGTTGTATTTAAATGAAGATGACTGCGAAAGTTCGTTTCGTATTTATGTTAGGAGGAATCATGATTTTAACAACATTACTGGGTATGATGGTTGGTGCCACTGCTACCGCAGTTCAAGCAGCACCAAACACACCAGACTCTTCAGTTGTCACCGAAGATAGGCGTACGATTTCTGGTACTGCAAAATCAGTGATTGAAGCCAATAATTATTTGGCTGATTTGGCAAAAAATCAGACAGGATCTCTAGGCAGTGCTCAGTTGAATATTGTACTGCAGAATTTGCAAAGGATTTCACAAGCGCTTGCAGCCGAAAAAACAACTAAAGATGTACGGGGAGAAGGATGGGTAAGCCTACTTTATACTAAACCAGATGTTGCAGTATATAAGCAATGGATAAGTGAAATTGAGCAAGCTCAAGCCAACATAGATACAAAATACAAAGAACTTAAAGCAATATTTGATGCAAAAAGAAAAGAGGAGGCAGCAGTTGCTCAACAACAGCCGAGAACGGCAGAAAGCAGGCCTGTAATACAAAAACCACCTGTCGATGATTTTGAAGCTGCTTTGGCAGCATTTGGGCAAGAAACCCCTGTGACGCCTCATCAGCAGCGATAAGCAGATTTAGCGCATTTTGTTATGGTGTAAAAACTCGTATCATAAAGCGGTTCATTTTATAAAGTTTCTATGTATTTGTACGGTTATCATACAGTGAAGGCGGCGCTGGAAAATCCAAAGCGCCAAGTACAACAGGTGTATACGTCAAAGCCTCAGGATTTCCCGATTAAGAATGCGATTACGGTTGAGGCAAAATATTTAGACAAGCTGGTGGCAAACGTCAATCATCAAGGTATTGTGGCGCAAGTAACGCCTTTGCCCATGGGTCATATCGAAACTGTCGAGCCGCGTGTCTTAATCTTGGACCAGATCACTGACCCGCAAAATTTCGGGGCGATTGTCAGATCTGCTGCAACATTTGGGTTTTATGATGTCGTTGTGCGGGACTATGAACAGTTGATTGATTCTCCGGTGATGGCGCGTGTTGCCAGCGGGGCGGTTGAACATGTCAGAATTGTAGGTGTCACCAACATTGCCCGGGCGATTGAAGAACTGAAAGAACAGCAATTTTGGGTATATGGACTGGATGAACGCGGCGCGCAAAGCCTGCGGCAATGCAAGTTTCCCGAAAAATCAGCGATCGTTATTGGTAGTGAGGGATACGGCCTGCGCCCGCTGACCCAAAAACAATGTGATGCCTTATTGCACATCCCCCATCATGGTGATTTTTGTGTGTTGAACGCATCCCATGCCGCAGGCATAGCAATGTATGAGGTGTTGTCCAATCACTAATCAGCAACTTCCCCAAACTCGTAGCGATACACAGAATCTTTCAAGCTGTCATCATCTCTGTTCTTCACATTAAAGGACAAGATGGCATGATTTGCGTTCTCAGTTGGTTTCAAAAGGGTTTCAATTTGTGTTTCAAGGGCTTTACGGTTGGTTAATGGTTCGCCATTTAACGACAAAAGAACATCGCCCGGTTCAAGGGTTTCGCGCGCTTCTAGGGCGAATTTAGGGTGTTCTGGATCCACGTCTATTATTTTAAATCCTGTAATGTTTTTACCATTCATTCCTACTGTTTTAGGCTCTAACACCAAATCCAGCGTGGGCACTTTAAAAGCGCCCTCTGGCCATTTTTTCGCGCTTAGATCTTTTTTAATTTTCTTCTTATTGAAATCCGTATCTGGTCTTATGCCCAGCACAACATCTATACTTTTTTCATCCTTTTTAATCCCGCCCTTTAAGACTTTCAGGGTCACGCTGCCCCCCGGTTGTAATTTTTGAATATCTTTGGTCAAATTCCCGGATGGTTGATCGTTTAAGTGCGTAATGATATCGCCTTTTTCAAATCCTGCCTTGTTTGCGGGACTGCCTTCTTCGACTTCAACGATCTTATAGGCATCATGCTCGGTTGATAAGCCAAGGACGGATTTTTGGGTGTCTAGAAGTTCTTGCATAATGGTGCCAAGCCATGCATAGTCAACCTTTCCAGACTTGAACAATTGATCAATAATCGGCAGTGCAATGGTTGATGGAATTGCAAAACTGATGCCAATGTTCCCGCCTGTGGTGGTCAACATGGTAGAGTTCACGCCAATCACGCGGCCCACCCATGCGCCTTCTTTTTCTTCCATGCCAATCAATGGTCCGCCAGAGCTGCCCACATTAATAGGCGCGGTGTGTTGCATCATGTCAGACAAGAATTCACGAACTTTCTGACCAGCAGGCAATCCACTGCTAATCGGTCTTGGGATGTCCCTGTTTTTGAAAGAAATAATACCATCAGATACAGTGCTTCCAAATTCAAATGGATTGCCAATTGCAATGACGGGCGCGCCCACGGGGTACGTGCTTGCATCGCCCCATTCTACCGGCATGCAGCTGTCTGGTAATTTCGGTTGTCCTTTCTTCAATTTCAAAATGGCCAGGTCGCTGCGGGTGTCCCCGGCTTTGACTTCCGCCAAAAATTTCTGTTTGTCGTGAGTGATGACAGTGATTTCTTGTGCTTTTCCGATTACATGTGCATTGGTCAAAATGTACAAATGGCCATCCGGGCCTTTAATGACAAAGCCAGAGCCGCCTGATTCAATCTTTTTGGATTTATTGTCTCCATCAAAGTAATCTTTCAAGGCTTCAGGGTTGGGATCAAAGGCCGCGGCCTTATCCATTTTTGTTTTGTCTGCGCTTTCAGTTACCGCAATGCTGACAACGCTGCTGACCAATTGTTCAACAATTTGGGGGACAACGCGCGCCTGACAAAGGCATGTCTCGCCGTTTGGTTTAGAGACAGCGTTTTCTTGCGTTGGTGTTTGCATTTCTGGATTAATGGTTGTTTTTTCAGTCTTGACGGCCGCTGTGTGCGGCGTTACAGAAGTGGTTCTTAATGCTTGTATTTGATCCCGCTGCGTGAACACCAGAAAGCCGGCGGTCAACACAATCAGAAAAAAGAAGAGCCCTAAAATTTTGCGCATTTGTCCCGTAATCTAATCAAATCTATCCTATTCTAACGGAAGACGACGCTAAAGATCCATTTTTTCTTAAGGGTTCGCATGGTATCATGGGCTATGTAAAAATTCCAATGATCGCAAAGATTGCAGGTGTCAGTGTGGCAGACGTGGAGAAGTTTATGAGCTGATGCTATCTGAGTCCCGTCTGCTCGATAGATCTTTAACTGATCGCTATGCTAGGATAAATTTGAATAAGTAAGTTGGGGGATGGCAATGCCAACCATTTCATTTCAAGTTGGAGAATCGGCCTTCGATCGGTTCATGTTTTTATCGAAGCAAGCAGGTCAGCCTATGGAAAATTTATTAAACAATGCTTTCGGTGAATGTATGAATGAGCTAGAAGACTTTTTAGAAGCGAAAGCCATACTAGCAAGCAATGAACCAGTATTTACGCTACAAGAAGTGGAGAAAATGCTTGGTTTGGAAGGTAGAGTTTAGCAATCGCGCCACGAAGGCGCTGTCTAAAATGGATCAAAATACACAGCTGCAAATTCTACGATACATAAAACATAAAATTGCTGTGACAGATGATCCTCGTATTTTAGGTAAGCCCTTAGCGGGCAATTTATCAGGATTTTGGCGCTATCGTGTTGATAAATATAGAATCATTTGTCAGTTGCAGTATGATACTGCGACGGTTATGGTGGTTTTTACGGGAAAAAGAGACAGCGTTTACAGCTCTGATCTTCTTGATAACAAAACACTGCATTAGCGTTGCTGTCTTGCAACAGGCACGTACGGGGACGCGGCGGTGGGAAGGAAGGAGGGGAAGCGCTGTCAGGATAAGACTTGGCAGACTATCATCCAAGTAATTAACAGGCATTTGTATTGAATCCACAGAAAAGCCAAAACACCTTAGCGCCCCCCAAAGCCGAAGGCTTATCCAGGGTCCAGAAAAGACTTTTCTTAATTGCTCAAGTTCCCGTAAAAAAGACGCGCAGCTTCTTTGCAATTTGTATCAAATGTTTCTAGCTTTCTTGCCCCTTTTCCATTGCCGTCCAATAGGATCATATAATCACTAAAGTCTGCCAATCCATTCTCAAACAAAGAAAGGGCATCTGATATTACATCAGCAGCGCCAATAACGATATGTGCAGATGTAAGCAAAATATGAAGTGTTTCAACAATTTTCTGTTTTGGGAATTTATTTGATTTCAAAACCCCGCTTGTATAATGGATGCGTCAACATCAACAATACCCGAAGTATGGCCCTTGCCCAGCCCAAACAATCGTTCAATGGAGCCAGTTTTTCGTAAAGGACGTAATTTCAAACAGTCATCAGAAGTCTTGTGCAGTTGAATCGACATGCCAGGTTCAAAACCTAAATCTTTTAACATGCTGGGTGGGATTTGAATGGTGCCATGAGATGAAATTTGTGTAAAGTGATCCACGATCGTGTGTCTGATGCTTAACTATATACAGAATAGCAGATTGTGCATTTTCGTAAAATCGTATCTTCCTGGAAGTCCGCGTCCCGGTCAGGGCCTACGCATGAACGCATTTAAATCAAAACAAAAGAATTGAGCTGTCTTCCCGGGCGTTACAGGCTCTTGCGAAGCGCTTAGAGCCTGTTAGAACCGGGATCCAGACGACGAAAATACCGCTATAATATCGAGTTTAGGTTTGCTTTTTAAAGTCTATCAATGACTCCATATCTTGTTTTTTCTGATTTTCCATGTGCGTAATTTTGAAAAAACGTGATTAACAGCATGGCGCGTTGTGCCGCCTGGATCCCGGTTCTAACAGTCTCTACGCACTGCGTGCTAGAGCCTGTAACGCCCGGGAAGACAGCTCAAAACTTTTATTTTGATTTAAATGCGTTCATGCGTAGGCCCTGACCGGGATGACACGTGTGCGTTGGAATATGTTACAATGGCTCAAAGTCTGAATCGTCTTGACGTGATGGATATACGCTCGATTAATATTAATTTAGACGCACAGCAAGTTGGAGTTTTATCTGATTTGGCGAGTCGTCAGCGTACAGATATTGAAGACATTGCGCAGCATTTGCTCATTGAAGCATTAGAGCATCACCAAGAAACGGAACGCTTCCGACAGCTTATCGATGAACGTGATTCATTAGATGCAAAATTTGTTCCTTATGATGCCAAAATTTGGTCGTAATGTTTGAGATTGTTCTTGAAGAACGCGTTATCAAGACAGATATACCCAAGTTATCGAAAGCTGTCAGATTGCGTGTGCAGACAGTTATTGAGCAAAAACTAACGCAATATCCAGATTTGTTTGGAAAGCCTCTTCGATACGATTGGCGAAATCATTATAGTGGACGTGTTGGTGACTATCGCATTCTCTACCGGATAGAAGGACAGTGCGTGTTTATTGTGGCGATACAGCATAGAAAAGATGTGTACCATTAAGCAAAATGGTGTCTTCCCGGAAAGTTCGCGTAGCGGATTGTCCAGGATCTTCAGCTGCCCTGGTATTGAGGAAGGGGAGGCATAGAATGCGTTGTTATTCCGCAACAGGGGGGGCGCGTGGAGGGATGGCGGAACAGCAGGGGCGAAAGGGTAGGCGGGATAAGACTTGGCAGACTATCCTCCAAGTAATTAACAGGCATTTGTGTTGAATTCACAGAAAAGCCAAAATGAAAAATCAATTTCTTTTTAACTTTCATCAAAAACCGGTTGCTATCTATTCACTTTTTGCGTAAATTATCAACTGTAACGAATTGATTCAGGTATTTGTATGATTTTATTTTTATTGTGTGGAATAGCTGTTGCGGCTGATGACTTTAGTCCTGAAAGACTTGGAGGTCAACTCAATCTATTGCGTGCAGGGACTAAACCCATGGACAAGGAAAGTGTAAATCAATTGCAAATTGAATATGCTCAAATGTTAGCTGCAGGAGCAACCGGACCAGTTCTGCAGGTTCTTGAGGAGGAAAAAAGACAAAGAGAAATTGCTGAAAAAGAGCTGCAAGAAGCACAAGCTAGAGCTGCTGTGCTTGAAGAGACTAGAATTGCTGCTGAAGCAAGAGAGAGAGAGGCATTATTAATAGCTCGAGCTGCCGATCAGAGAACTGCAGAAGTTGAGACAGCAGCAGGCCTAGCTCAAAGAAGTGCAATAAGACGCCAAGAAAGTCTGGAACGGCATTTGGAAGAGATCAAAACTCAAAAAACGATTACAGAAAAAGAACTAGGAACATACGCTCAAGGACTCCGCCTATCTATCGGAGAAGCCAAATTATTGCTAGCCGAAATCCTTAGATTCCAAGAAGAGAATTATGCACTAAGGCAGGGGCTTGGGCAATCTGGAGATGCTTTACCGATAGCCCCCCAGGATTTTTTGACATTGACAAGACAAGTGGTAGTTTTAGCTAGCCAATCTACAGCGCAGTTGAGTTTACTATATCCTGAAATAGAAAAATTTAAAGCAAGAAAAAACTGAAGCGTTATTTTTGTAATTTATGGGAGGTTTTATGTTTTTGATGGGTTGTTTTGTTTTTGGTGCTCACAATGTTCCGCGTGACCCTGTTTTGGGAGCAATCGGTATCAATATCAATGTCCCTCCTAAAACGAGGGAAGAAATGTTAGCAGAAATACATGCAGCATCAAATCATGCAGCAGCCTGTGGCAATAGATTTTCTATACAACCCATGACGGAAACTGAATTTACTGAGAGGAGAAATCAACTTATAGTTGATATTACCGCGCTCGATGATAAGATGAGTTTGTTAAAAGCAGAAATGAAGGCGCTTGATTCCAGCAAAACAGGGTACAGAGATGAAGTTGATAACTTGGACATACAACTGAAGCAATATGAGAGATGGATAAGAGAATTGAATTCACATGCAACTACAATCTCAACGCAGGCAGCTACTTGCTTTTTTCTAGAAAGAGGAAAAAAACCATTTCAGATTGATTTTGTGACTAAAAGGATGCAGGTTTTTGCTGATTTTTTATCTCAAATGGAAACAAGAACGGAATCAATTCCAGATGATGATCTTGTCGAGGAAGGATCGGTTTCCTCACAAAGACAGACCGATGATGCTACACCTGCAAGAGAATTCGTGCAAGCACTAGATCCAGTCAGAACACTGTTGAACACTGTAAATCAAATTATTTTTGCAGAACATTGTGATAGCGTTTTAGCTGAAAAAAAAAGAGAGCTAGAAAGCTTAAAGCGTGAAAAAAATCAGCTTGAAGCAAGTTTGAGAGATCTAATAAAGGAAGTTGAGAGCTTGTTGGTTGATAGAGCAGACTTGCATGAAAAGATTCTAAAATATGTATGGGCGGAAAGGCAGTTGACGTCAATTTATAATAGATTGTTGATCGCCTGTTCAAAAAGATCTAGTTTCGAATTGCAATGGAAAACAGAAAGTGCACAAATCATGAGAGAATTAGATGTGTTTCTTGCTCCAAAAACTGATATTTTTGCAGAATTGGCACGATTTAACGAATTAGTGCCGCCTCTAGCTGGTGATGCTCAAAGAGCTATTACGGAAAGAAGTCTAGTTTCATGGCACTCAAGAGGATCAGTCGTTCCTTCTGTCTCTCGTACAGCTAATTAATTATTAAGGTGTAGTGTGATTTTGTTCTCCATACTGTTTTCAAACCTGTTTGCTATTCATAAGAAGTTTTCTTTATCAATTGACAGTGTGATCCATCATGCGCGTTTACGACAAATCGATGTCCCAGTCGTGTTAAAAAAAATTACAATAAAAATAAGTGCGCTTGAGGCGTTTGACAATGATGGAGGATTTTTACTGAAGTGGCCGTTGAGTGATTTGTTGCGTGCTTTGAATGATAATAATAAGGATGTTTCTTCTTTAGGTATTTCCTCCTTAAACAATACCCCAGAAAGCATAAAACGTCTGAAGAAATTATTATTAAAACTCAACACAGTTATTTTTAGTCGGTCAACTAATACTGCCTCTCTTGCTTCTCAGATACAAAGTAATGAATCTTATTTGGTCAATAGTCTTGAAAATAGTATTAAGTATTTTGGGGATGATAAATTACGTATGTTTTTGGGTCCAAAGATACATGATAGAGCAGGCCATGTATTGGCTGAAAATGAAAGATGGACAAATACAGTTGATGGTTTGTATATATCACGTGATGCCTTATTAGACGCATTTGTGCTTTGTACTAAACGGGGTATGTCTCAATTAGAGTTGGTGATTGTGGGTACCGTAAGAGTAGATCCGAAAGATATCGAAAAGAAAATCTGGTCAACAATTGGATCAAAAGAGGATTTTGAAAGAGACATCTTAAAACACTTAGGCCAACAAGGTCAAGATGAAAAACACTCCGCTTTAATGGGGGGGATTGGGTTATCTGCCGGGTATCACTATCACACCAAGAATTTTATTTTCAACTTAAGAACAGGCGTTGATCATATCTGGGGTAAGTTCAGGCAAACGGGGCCGCAAAATGCGGATACCGAAAACATGCCCAAGCTGGGGTGGGGGATTACCTTGGGTACGGGGGTGGATTATAAATTCACCGAAAAATCCACCATCGGGCTTGAAGGCGGCGTGCGGTTTAGTGAATTCAAAATCCCGCAAAAGGATAAACCCGCAGAAACTAAATCATCCTGGTTTATGGCACCTTACGCGCAGATTGTGTGCGGATTTTACCCCACCCCTAATTACAGCATCAGCGTGTTTACGGGCTATTTCTTCCCGCGCACTTTTTCTGTTAAAACGGAAGGCACCCGCATTACTGAAGGTACCCAATGCAAGGTCGATGGGATCTTTGGCGGGCTTCGATTCGCGCGGTATTTCTAATCATTTCTTGCTTAAAGTCACGCAGCCTTTTTACTGATGTCTGTGTTACAATGTCTGAGGTTGTGAATTGGCAGATACACATGAAAGAAATTTTTTCGAACTATACAGCAACAATTTCAGACTTGCAAAGCAACCCACGATCCATTTGGGAACATGATGAGCCTGTCGCAATTTTTGATCATAACCAACCCATAGGATACTGCATTCCTCAAGAGTTATATCTCCAAATTATGAACGCCTTAGAAGATGCACATTGGGCGCGCATTATAGAAGAACGTAAAAACGATAGAGAAGTAGAGGTTGCATGGAATGACCTATAAGCTAACATTTCTGCTGCGCGCAAAAAAAGTGAAGTCTACGCGACTGCAGAGTTTCGCACAGAAATCACTGAAGATTAAGGTCCCGGTCTGCCTGCTTGCGCAGCCAACCGGGATGACACAATAGGAGGGAGAGTTATAAAGACTGATGACAAGTCATGCTGCTGTGGCGCAATGGCGGGACAGCATGACGGTTTCGCTCCAGTACACTAGTAAATTATGTAATTTGCGTTCAAAGACAGCGTAGTCAAACGATTTGCATAGATAGCCGCTGGCGCCGCTTTGATATCCTTTGACCAAATCAGCTGAATTCACGCTGTTGGTTAGAATAATCACAGGGATGTCTTTAATTTGTGGATCGCGTTTAATGTCTTTCAGTACATTATGACCATCCCGTTTAGGAATGTTCAAATCCAATAAGATGATGTCGGGCCTGCGAAACACGTGCTGGGCGCCCATATTTTTCAGGAAATCAAGAACGACTTCACCATCATGGAAGCGCATGACTTTTGTTTTGATTGGTGATGTTTCAAAAATCTCACGCATCATCATTTCATCGGCAGGATCATCTTCAACCAGGCAGATGTTGAAACAAGAAAATTCGGATTTGGTTAAGCGGCCTTCAGGATCTGGAAAAGATCCTTTATGGTATTCTTCAAAATCTTGATAGAAATATGCCGGTGGGACTGTCAATAATTGAGACAACTTGTAAAGAGACGTTGCAGGAATACGGCTTTGGCCCAGTTCATATTTTTGAACTTGCTGCAAAGAAACATCAAGCCATTCGGCAACTTGCGCCAAGGTTAGATCATGCTTCAACCGTTGTTGCCTTAGGCGAATGCCGATATAGGTATCTAGTTCTGAAGATAAATCTTCCTTCATACGCATACTATCCCCTAGTGGAATGTCTTCGATTTATTATACACCGCATTTACTGTGATGACAGCCATGACCCTGTCAACGATGGCCGACATGGCATCGATAATGTCATCATCTAAGGGATAGGTTCGTACAATGTGTTGCATTTCTTGAAGAAGGCCCTTCATTTCGTGGCCAGCGCGCTGTGTATCCATGAATCCAACGCGTTTTTCAAAATTGTGAACCAAGATTCTCTGGCAATCTCTTGATATTTCTTCTGTGCGCACTGGGCACTCTGATAAACTTTTATTGATATATTTTTAAACTCTTTTTTATCTTTAAAAAAGTTAATTTTTAATATATTTTTCAACTAATCAAGAAATATGCGACGTAGCCACCCCAAATAAACAAGGCCCCAACCAAACAGCTGCGGTAAAACAATCTCATCCAAAGCCGCTTTGAGATGCGGTTTCTGTTAAGGGGGGTAGGGGCATACGCCTGATAGCGTACAATTTGATACGAACGCATTATAGACCTCCATGAGACGTGTTGTGGCAATATCTTCCCTATCTGTCATCCTGACGCATGTCAGGATCTAGAAAAAACAGGGCCTGTTGCTAGCTAATCAGTTCTTCACTGGATCTTGACGTGCGTCAAGATGACAATAATGAAAGGCAGCTTATGATCAGGATGGCAGAATATTATTTAAAAATTTATTAAATTTAATCGTATTTTTGTTTACACGCCTGATGCGATTTGTTAGCCTAAAACAGATGAGGGGCATAGTTCATTGTTTTGCGGACACTTTATCTCGTGCGTCATGCTTACACGCCAAATGCATCGGCTGATCAAGATTTTGAGCGCACTGTTAAACAAGAAGAATATAGGCATGCGCAAAATCTATCTTCTTCCATTCAAAACGGTCTTGCAAAGATTGATTATATCTATTGTTCAAACGCCGTTCGTACAAAACAAACCTACGCTATGCTGCAGCCATATTTTGTTAATAATCCACCTGTATCATATTGCGATGTCTTGTACACCAAGAAAGAAGCGTATTCGGAAATCATCTGGGATTTATTGAAAGAAGTGCCCAGTTCAAAGCAGCATGTGATGATTATTGGGCATAATCCCGGGTTAACTGATTTCTACAATAGCTTATCGGTTCCTAATTATGAATTTATTCACTTTCCTACATTAGGGGTGGCAACGATTCAATTTTATGCAGAAGCAGATTGGGAGAATATGCATGCAGGTTCGGCAGTTGAGCGGAGTATCAGCGCGTAGTTAGAAGCTGTTTTTCAAATTTTTTTACTTGATCCTGGAAACAGCTTTTTAGTCTTGATTTTTCTTAAATCTATTTTTCCAAAAAGGTCCTAAATAATAGAAGATAACGTAGAAAAATCGTCCAAACCTGTTGCCTAAGGCTAGAGACATCAATGTTTTCATGTCAACAATGTTCACATTGGCGATGACTTTCATACGCTTTGCCATTTTCAGCCAAATAGGCGTAAACGATAAAGACATAATGGTTAAGGATATCAGTTGCCTTTCTTCTATGCTGGTAATCATTTGCATGTCTTTTGCCATTTTTGAAATTAGGAAACTGAATTCTCCAATTTGGGCCAGCAAAATTCCTGTATAGAAGGCGTCAGACCAAGGCAGTTTAAATAATTTTAAAATCATTACATTGATCAAAGATTTTCCTATGGTGACGGTCAGCAATAGAATGGTGAACATGCTCATCTTTTGCCAGACGAAAGAGGGATCTATCTTTAGGCCCATGGAAAAGAAAAACACCATGACCAAAATGGTTTGGATCGGGCGTATGGTATCGATCATTAATTTGTGTTGTTGGGTGTTGCCTAAAAACAAGCCAACTAAAAAAGCACCGAAAGCTTCTGACAAGCCAAGCATACCTGTCACGCAGGCGGCAGCAATACATAAGGCGAAAGCCATCAATGTGACCAGTTCTTTATCCTTAAACACAATGCGTGAAAATGGCAAAGAAATTGCATTCTTGGCGCTTAATAAAGAAATGAGGCCGATGATGAGACCAAATGATAAGAGCAATTTGAACAAGACCATTAAACTAAAATGTCCGGTGTGTAGATTTTGTAAAACAATGATCATGGGGACGATGGCTAAATCTTGCGCAATCAAAATGGCGATGGCGCGCTGTCCATTGTCACTTTGTGTTTGGCCAAGGGTTTCTAGCAGTTTCACCACGGCTGACGTTGACGATAAAGATACCGAAAATCCAATAAGGAATATATATTCGATGGGCCATTTGAAGAAAAGTCCAAGCGCGCCGCACAGTAAAAGACCGACAGAAATTTGGCCAAGGGTTGTGCCCACCGCCAATTTCCAAATGTCTTTAAAATAGGCCAGGCGTAATTCAAACCCAATAACAAACATCAAAAAGATGATGCCCAAATCAGACAGAAATCCTACAGATTCAGGGTTTTCAATGTGCCCAAGTCCTGCAGGTCCTAATATTAAGCCGCACAGAATATAGCCAAGAATAGGAGGCTGTTTAAAGCGTGCAAAAACAATCCCGGCAATCATCGTAAATAGCACAACCAGTGCTAGTCCTGACAGCCCGAATTCGTGCACAATATGACCTAACAAACCACCCTATTTCCATTGTATAGATGATACCTGTTGATGTCACCTGAATAGGGGAGTCGTTTTTTATTACTTGATTTTTTAATTAAAACTAATCTAAATTAATAATAGATGATAACAATTGGTGCTACTAATGGTTAATGCTATGAAGCCTCAAGGATATCGAAGAAAAGAAGATGTGATTAACGATCAATCAGTCCAGGCGCTTCACGAACAGGAGATCATTGATTCAGTTACAGAGACTTTGGAATCAAGTACAGCGCCGATTGTTTTTGAGGAGCATGCCGCGCGTGAACGGTCTTTTTTTGCCACAGCCGTTAGCTGCGCGCCTTACGTGATTATGGCAATGGGTGTGTATATGATTTGGACGCGCACACGTAAGTTATTTAAGCCGACAAATGATGATAGGAAAGAAGCGCAAGGTTAAGCGTTGACAACAGCAACGGGACGCTTCACGCGTGGACCAGGTGCCCGGCGATTCGTCACGCCAAGACCTGTTTGTTTTGCAATGCTGCTGCGACGTTTTGCGTAATTTGGTGCAACCATTGGGTAATCTGTTGGTAGGCTCCAACGTTCTCTGTATTGTTCTGGGGTCATATTATAAACAGTATTAAGATGACGCTTAAGCATTTGTAGTTTTTTGCCGTCTTCTAAGCAGACGATGTATTCATTTTGAATCGATTCTTCAACCGAAACGGCAGGGTGTAATGCTCCTGTCAAACGGTAGTTTTGGATACCGTCATAGACCTTTTTAAGGGCTCGGTAAAAAGTTTGAATGGTCATCTGTAAACTGTCTAGATCTACAGGTCCTTTAATTTGTGTGGCGGCCATATTGCCCGCTATTTCTAGAAGTTTAAGTTTAGGATCTTGCATGTTGAAATTGCAATTTGATGAACATGTCACATTTATACAGTGCTTTATTCGAAAAATCAATTGTATATAGTATAATTTTCTTAAAAAACAGAAACCGCTTTGCAGGATCATGACCGGCTTTGTTCATCCATTTCAAATAAAAGACGCCGTATCGCATCCGGGACAGCCAAATGACGGATATTTGTTGCCAGTTTGTTCCTTAATGACGGATTATCTAATAAATCTTCCAATACTTTTTTAAGGTTGCGCGCCGTAAAGTCATATTCGCGCATCATAATGCAGGCCTGCCTATCTGCCAGATAACTTGCGTTATACAGCTGATCACCTTCAAGCGATGCGCCATAAGGAACCAAAATAGAGGGGCGTCCCATGATGCACAGTTCTGAAACAGTTGATGCGCCGGATCGTGCAATGATCACATGGGCTTGATTATACAATTCTGAAATATTGTGAAAAAAATCCTTAATAATAATTTGGCCTTTAAATTCTTCGTATATCTTTTTCACATTGTCTGCGTCTTCAGGGCGTACGTGTTGGTGGATGATTAAGTTGGATTGTTGTTCTTCAGATAATTGCATAACAGCTTTAGGGATGACTTGGGAGAATATACGGCTGCCCTGACTGCCGCCTATCACCACAATAGTGAAAGGGGATTTTGGTAAGGATTCATATGGTGCACTATGGAAAAATGACGAGCGCAGGGGATTACCTGTCCAGATAACGTTTCCCGTCGAAGCTACAGCGGTTTTTTCAAATGAACAGGCAACGCGATTGGCAAATTTTGCAAGATAGCGATTGGCGCGCCCGAGCACTGCATTTTGCTCGTGTAGAATGGTTGGAATTTTTAATATTTGTGCGGCAACAATAGGCGCCACTGAAGCATAACTGCCAAATCCCATAACCAGGTGTGGTTTTACACTGCGCAAGATCCAATAGCATACCCAAATTTCATGCCCAAGGGTATACGTAAAGCGTATTGTTCCCAAAATACCGCCCATACGTCTTATGTGCATGATGTGTAAGGGTTGATCTTCTTCATGAAAGAAGCGGCTGCCTCTGTGGTCTGTAATATAAAATACTTGATCCCCGCGTTGCATTAGTGCGGCGCCTACACTTTGTGCCGGAAAAACATGGCCCCCAGTTCCGCCTGTTGCTAACACAATACGCTTCATAGCAACCCACCGCCAGGAACATCTTTCTTTGTTAAAGATAGCAGCATACCACACGATAGAGCTAGGGCTAATAGAGAAGATCCACCATAACTAATAAATGGTAATGTCATGCCTTTTGTGGGAATCATGCCTAAAGATGAAGAAATATTGATAAGGGTTTGCATGGACAGTTGCGCCAATAACCCACTGGCAGTTACCATTGCAAAAAAACTTTGTGCATTTGTAATGCGAAGTGCAGACCGGATCAAGAATGACATGTAAAGCGCAATAATTACCATGCAAAAAATGATGCCAAACTCTTCCCCAATGACAGCAAAAATAAAATCAGCATGTGCGTCAGGTACATATTTTTTGATGACGCCTTCACCAGGACCAACACCAGTTAAGCCCCCTTTTGCAATGGCTTGCAGGGATTTCATCACTTGGTATTGTTCATCTTGTTTTGAAAGAAACATATGAATACGATACGACACGTGTGGAAACAATAAATATACAGGTAAAAACACAACAGGAATCAACCCAAGCAGCACGACAATCCATATATAAGGCAGCCCCGCTACGAATATTTGCACGAACCAAGATCCGACCAGAATAATCGTCATGCCTAAATCTGGCTGCATCATGAAGCAGGTTATCAGAAATAATAGTAAGCCAATGGACAAGGCAAGACCTGGGTATATGTCAGGATTTTGTTGCTGCTTTGCCAGAAGCCAACCCGTCATAATGGCAAACAAAGGTTTGATGAACTCTGAAATTTGAACAGACATGCCACCCAAAGTGATCCAGCGTTTTGCGCCTTTAATTTCCATTCCCCAAAAAGGGGTCATTACTAATAGTGCAGACGCTATGATCAAAAGAACAAAGCTCAATTTTCGAATTTGTACATGATTGCACAAAGAAACACCAACGATCATACATAAGGAAGGCATCAGGAACAGCAGATGTCGCTTAACAAAATAAAAACGAGATAGGCCTAACTGGGTTGCTAGGGCAGGCGACGCTGAAAATGACAAAATTACGCCGATGGCAATAATTGTCAGTAAAATCAGCAGCATTCCCCGATCTACAGACCACCACCATTGACCTAAAACACTGCGATCATTCCGCGCAAACATCAGCCAATACTCCATTCATTCGTCTGCAAATATCACGCATATACCGTGGCATTGCAGAATCATTATGACGCATACGTTCATCAATCGGAATAATGCCTAAAAATGGAATTTCTAATTTGTCTGCAAAACTAGCGACGGTGTCGCGATTAAAAACTGCAGAATCATGGTTGCAATGTTTGCACTTAAAATAGCTCATATTTTCGATAATCCCTGCAATGGATGTATTTGTTTTATTCAGCATATGGATGGTACGTTCTACATCAATAAGGGATAGGATATCTGGCGTGGATACAAGGACCACATCATCTGGTTTGGCCATTTTCAACAAAGAAAGGTGAGTGTCGTTCGTGCCTGGGGGCATATCAACAATTAAGCAGTCCAAAGGTTGCTCTGCTGTTCCCCAAATGACATCGAACAGCATTTGTTTTAATGCATGATGTACCATTGGTCCTCGCAAAGCGATAGAAGCGCCTTGCGGGACAAGCAGTCCTAAGGACATGAATAGGCCGTTGAGGGTTTCGTAGTCATTGGACCACGAAATTTGATTGGGGAGAATTTTTCCAAACGTTGTATCGATCTCTGGCTTTTGATAGCTATGTACCATTTGAGGAACCGAGGGGCCAGAAATATCAGCATCTAACAGGCCTACTCGAAATCCATGCCGCGCCATTTCTTTTCCAAGATGGAAAGAAATTGTAGATTTGCCAACGCCCCCTTTGCCGGCCATCACAGAAATGATGCGCTTTACGTAAGGAATTTTAGGAACTATCGTCGCCACAGAGATGTGCACTGTGCGACCTAAATCAGATAAGACGCGTTGAATTTGTTGCTCTAACTCTTCCAAATTAGCGTGCGCAGGTTTTTCTAGCGTAATACGGATACTTGCGCCGTCAGAGAACACACCAGACACAAGGCCAGAATCGATAAGATTCTGATCTTGGTACGATAATGTGCGCAACCGGCTTGTGACAGTATCCATGAATCTGGCTTCTCGGCCTTCACGCTTATGCAGCCATGTTACACGATGCGCTCTTGTTTTGCACTATATACTATTGTGCTGTCAGCACTTCCCGCTGGAGAAAGTTGGTAGTGTGAAGCAATAAGATAAAAAA
>ERZ1292633.468-Hain-H41-02um-R1-468-length-47641-cov-6_pt1 | contig 47641 bp, 45 predicted proteins | sample MGYA00564406_ERZ1292633 | MGnify/ENA primary metagenome ERZ1292633 (study PRJEB36523, sample SAMEA6512639) | groundwater metagenome | collected 2019-01-08 | study: AquaDiva: Metagenomics assemblies of 32 groundwater samples | reverse complement strand
GATCGAGGTGACGTTGATCTGGTCACGGATCAGCCGTGCCGCCATCCGCCGGGTTAGATAAATCAGCGATGATTTTGACGCGTGATAGCTATAGGTTTCCCAAGGATTGAGGCGGATACCGTCAATCGAGGTAATGTTGATAACCTTTGACGGCTTAGCCTTGGTTGCCCCTGATTTGAGCGCGCCGTAAAAGGCCTGGGTAAGGAAAAAGGGCGATTTGACATTCAGGTCCATCACCTTGTCCCAACCGCTTTCGGGAAAATCCTCAAATTCGGCACCCCATGCGGCCCCGGCATTATTGACGAGAATATCGAGCTTTGGCTCAAGCTTGGCAAAGGCCTCAGCAAGCGCCTTGCACCCCGCGACGGTTGAAACATCCATCGGGATGGCGATACAGTTTAGCCCAAGTTCAGCAGCCGCCTCTTCGCAGGCGGGGGCTTTGCGTGACGAGATATAGACCTTCGCGCCTTGGGCGATGAAGCCCTTGGCGATCATCTTGCCAATACCGCGCGACCCGCCGGTGATGAGCGCAACGCGGCCTGCAAGCGAGAAAAGTGCCTTGGTATCCATTTAATCCTCTCTCTCCCCTTCTGGGGATTTCAATAACCATTCATGATTGCAACACGGTCAGCATGGAAGCGCGCGTCACCGAAAAATTCGTTCAATCCGCGATCACGCTTCATATATAGCCCGATATCATATTCGTCGGTCATCCCGATGCCACCGTGCATCTGGACACCTTCGCGCACCGCCAGATTACAGGCATTGCCCGCCTTGGCCTTCGCCACCGCAACGAACATTTCGGCACGCGGATCACCATCATCAAGCAATTGCTGCGCTTTATAGACCACCGAACGCGCGGTCTCCATTTCACCGTAAAGATGCGCCGCGCGGTGCTGAAGCGCCTGAAATTCACCGATCAGTTGGCCAAATTGCTTGCGGGTTTTGAGATAGGTGAAGGTCGCATCCATTGCCGCTCCGCCAACGCCGGTCATTTCAGCCGCAGCGCCGATCCGGCCAGCATCGAGCAGCTTGGCAAGAATGCCCCAGCCTGCATCAACTTCACCGATCACAGCATCGGCATCGACATGAACACCGTCGAGCGTCAGCCGCGCGGCAAGCGATGAATCGGCCAAGCGCTGGGCATCAGCACTAAGACCCGCTGCGTTTTGCGGAACGGCAAACAGCGTGATCCCATTTTCCTCGCCCGCAGCGCCTGCCGTCCGCGCGCTGACAATCAGCATATCGGCAACATGACCATGAACCACAAACTGCTTCTTGCCCGAAAGTTTGAAACCATTACCCGAACGCTCGGCGGTGAGCGCGGTTGCGGCTGGCCGGTGCTTCGCGCCTTCGTCAATCGCCAAACCAATAATCGCATCGCCGCTTGCGATTTTGGGGAGCCACTGATCGCGCAGGCCAGCGCCGCCTGTTTTCAAAGCCTCGACTGCGGCCACCGCCGTCGTGAGGAAGGGTGACGGCGTAAGATTGCGGCCAATCTCTTCAAGGATGATGCCAGCCTCAACATGGCCAAGCCCAAGCCCGCCGTGGCTTTCGGGAACGAGAGTACCCGTGAAGCCCATTTCGGCAAACTGCTTCCACAGATCGCGGCTGAACCCGGTTGGATCATTGCTGTCACGAAGCGCGCGCAGATGTTTTACAGGGGCATGTTCGGCAATAAACGGCGCAGCGCTATCTTTGAGCATTGCCTGATCGTCAGTATGGTAAAGTGGCATGGGCGTCAGGCTCCAGGCAATTCGAGGATGCGTTTGGCGACAACATTGAGCATGACCTCGCTCGTGCCGCCTTCAATCGAGTTGGCCTTGGTGCGCAGCCAGCCGCGCGCTTTCGCGCCGCCGTTGGATGCGCGGCTGTCCCATTCAAGTGCATCAGAACCGCCTGCGGCCATCACCAGTTCGTGGCGGCGCTTGTTAAGCTCGGTGCCGATATATTTCATCGCGTTGGGCGCAGCGGGGTGGCCCTTGCCGCTCTTCATTTCATCCATGAAGCGCTCACTGTGTGCACGGAAGGCGATGGTATCAACGTCGAACATTGCCATATCGGCACGCAGCACCGGTTCTTGGCCTGCGGCCACTTTATGTGCCGCGCCAATCGAAGCCATGCCCTCTCCAAGGCCACCGCCCGAGATCATCTCACGCTCATGGCCAAGCAGATATTTAGCCACATCCCAACCGCGATTCAGCTCACCGACGATCTGATGCTTGGGCACCTTCACATTGTCGAAGAAGGTTTCGCAGAACGGGCTATTTCCGCTAATCAGGAGGATTGGCTTGGTGGTGACGCCCAGCGTCGTCATATCGAACAACAGAAAGCTGATGCCCTTATATTTATCCGATTTATCAGTGCGGACGAGGCAAAAAATCCAGTCGGCCTTGTCTGCATAGCTTGTCCAAACCTTCTGACCGTTGACGTTCCAATGATCGCCCATATCCTCGCCGAAGGTTTGGAGTGACACAAGATCGCTGCCCGAACCCGGCTCTGAATAGCCTTGGCACCAGCGAATTTCGCCGCGTGCGATCTGGTTGAGATAATGCACCTTCTGTTCTTCGGTGCCGAATTTGAGAAGGGCCGGCCCAAGCATCCAGATGCCGAACGACATCAGCGGCGTGCGGCAGCCAAGCTTGGCCATTTCGCTGCGCAGCGCCTTGGTTTCAGCCGGAGATAGACCCGCGCCGCCATAAGCCTTTGGCCAATCGGGCACCGTCCAACCCTTGGCCGCCATCGCATCAAGCCATTGTTTTTGCGCCGGGTTTTTGAATTTGAAATTGCACCCGCCCCAGCATGCGTCATCATCATGGCGCATCGGTTCGCGCATTTCGGGCGGGCAATTTGCCTCAAGCCAGGCGCGGGTTTCGGCACGGAATATTTCAAGATCAGCCAACAGGATTCTCCTTTTTCTTGGGGCATTACTAGGTCGCCAACCGCACTTTACGCAAGCGTCAATTAGCGAGTGCCCGTTTCCGTAACGGCATTGGCATGCACGTTGACGCACTAGGTCTTGTCCTTATGCTGGCACAAAATCACGGAGAGCAAGTCAATGAGATTCACCGGAAAAACTGCGATTGTCACGGGTGCTGCATCGGGAATTGGTAAGGCCACTGCCCTGCGCCTTGCCGCCGAAGGCGCGACTGTAATTGCGGCTGATATTGAGGATATTGGAGGCGCTGAACTCGCCGCGACTTCAAATGGCAAGATACTGTACCAGCACTGCAATGTCTGTTCGGACGCCGAGATTAAGGCGCTGATGGATTTTGCCGCTGCGACAACCGGCGGGATTGATATCCTTTTCAACAATGCGGGCGCTGGTGGCGCACACGAAACGATTGACGAGATTGATGCCGACGGCTGGGATCGGACGATGGATTTGCTGCTCCGTTCGGTTGCGATGGGCATCCGCCACGCAGTACCACACATGATCGGTCGCGCAGGGGCTTCGATCATTAACACCGCAAGCGTGGCCGCGCTTTCGACAGGCATGGCACCCACGGCCTATTCGGTTGCGAAAGGCGGGGTATTACATCTCACCAAGCTTGCGGCGGGCGATCTTGCCAAGCACCGCATCCGCGTCAATGCGATTTGCCCCGGCTTTATCAACACCAATATTTTTACGGCTTCACTTGAAATTGAGGACGCGAAAAAGGATATGGCAAAGGGGATCATCCAGTCGATGTCCGATCACGCCCAGCCCATTGCGCGCGGCGGCAAGCCCGAGGATATCGCAGGCACAGTTGCATTTCTGGCAAGCGACGATGCCGCATTCATCACCGGCACGCATATCCTTGTTGATGGTGGGATGCTGATCGGCCCGCGCCATAGCTGGGATCCTGATGCCCCCGGCCTGTTTGATGCGATCCGTGCGCTGGCTGAGGCAAACTAAATGACAGCGCCCGCAGCGGTGCGGGTGTCGCTGTTAACCAAGGTCAGCTACGGCATGGGTGCGGTTGCCTTTGGCGTCAAAGATAATGGTTTTGGCGTTTTCCTGCTGATTTTCTATAATCAGGTGATTGGTATGCCGGCTGATATGGTCGGGCTTGCAGTGATGATCGCGTTGATCGCTGATGCCTTTATCGATCCTGTCATCGGCCATTTGAGTGACCGTACCAATACCCGCTGGGGGCGGCGGCATCCCTGGATGTATGCAGCAATCCTGCCTATCGCCTTTTCCTGGCTGCTGATCTGGAACCCGCCAGATTGGTCACATAATATGCTATTCTTTTACATGATCGGCGCAACGATACTGGTGCGAACAGCGCTCAGTTGCAATGAAGTACCGGTGCAAGCCATCGTGCCTGAACTGACCGGCGATTATCATGAACGAACAAAAATCATCCGTTTTCGCGCGCTTTTTGGCTGGGGCGGTGGCTTGCTAATGCTACTGCTTGCTTATGGTGTCTTTCTGGTGCCAACAGCGGAACAACCCGTTGGCCAATTGAACCGCGCAGGTTATGAGGTTTATGCGCTGGCTGGCGCAGCTATGATGGCTGTGAGCGTGTTGATCGCGGGGCTTGGCACGCATAAACAGATCGCGCACCGGCCGCTGAACACCCCACCATCACAGCCCCTTGGTGCAGAGCTACGCGCAATTGGATCGACGTTGAACAACCGTGCGTTCCTGACGTTAATGGTGGCGGGGGTGTTTGCCTTTATCAACCAGGGCATCATCTTTGCGATGACGAACTACCTGATGACGTATGTGTGGGAATTCAGCACGCGCGCCTTTCTAGCCTATCCGATTGCGATCTTTATTGGCGTTTTGGTGGCTTTTTTCCTCGTGACGCCACTCTCGCATCGGCTTGGCAAGAAACACGCCGCCGCGCTTTGCGTGATTTTGACAATGTTCATAGGGTTCGTTCCTTATCTGTTGCGCGCCGCTGATTTGATGCCGGTCAATGGCTCTCTTGCTAGTCTCACCATTTTGATGACCTTTGTTGCCATTTCAACCGGCGTTGGCACCGGCGCGATGATCATCGCACAGTCAATGATGTCCGATGTTGTCGAGGCGTCACAAGCACAGACAGGCAAGCGACAGGAGGGCCTATTTTTTGCGGGCTATCTATTCATGCAGAAATGCATTTCGGGCTTTGGCATTTTTCTTTCCGGCGCCATCCTGACGATGGCAGAGTTTCCTGAAAAAGCGCAGCAGGGGCAAGTGCCCTTGGAGATTCTTGATCGATTATTGATGATTACTGGCGGGCTGATCTTCTTTTTTTCGATCCTTTCTGCATTGATTTTTCTGCGTTTCCCATTCGGCAAAGCTGAGCATGATGCGCGTTTGGCGCACCTTACAGAAGCGACGCAACAAAAGGGTGAATGAGGGGCTGGAAATACATCCCGAAAGCTGACATTGACGTTAAGGTAAACCGAGAGGACGACTCACATGGACTTCACCCTGAATGAACGCGAAACCTATTGGCGTGACCGCGTCCGCGATTTCATCAACATCAATCTTGTGCCGGCAACGCCGACTTTCATCAAGCAAGCCAATGAAGGTGAGCGGTGGAAAATCATTCCGATCATGGAGGAAATGAAGGCCAAGGCAAAAGCTGCGGGCATTTGGAATTTATTCATGCCGCCAAGCTCAGGCTTTCCCCATGTTGATGATACCGTCCATCTTGAAGGGCCGGGGCTAACCAATATGGAATATTCGCTCTGCGCTGAAGAAATGGGGCGGCTTGGCTGGTCTTCCGAAGTGTTCAACTGTTCAGCCCCCGACACGGGCAATATGGAAGTCTTCAACCGTTACGGCACGCGTGAGCAAAAGCTAAAATACATGGTGCCGCTGATGAACGGCGAAATCCGTTCGGCGTTCCTGATGACCGAGCCTGCGGTTGCCTCATCCGACGCGACCAACATCGAAACATCGATCCGCCGTGAAGGCGATGAATATGTCATCAACGGGACGAAATGGTGGTCTTCAGGTGCGGGTGATCCGCGCTGCAAAGTCGCCATAGTGATGGGCAAAACCGATTTTACCGCCAAGCGCCACGCGCAGCAATCAATGGTGCTCGTTGATCTTGACGCGCCCGGCGTCAACATTTTGCGCCATCTGCCTGTGTTTGGATATGATGATGCGCCGCACGGGCATATGGAAATCGAACTGAAGGATGTTCACATCCCCGCATCGAACATGCTGCTCGGCGAAGGGCGCGGGTTTGAAATCGCGCAAGGGCGCCTCGGGCCGGGGCGCATCCATCACTGTATGCGTACGATTGGTACTGCCGAAGTTGCACTTGAGAAAATGACCAAGCGACTGCTCTCACGGACAGCGTTCGGGCGCAAAATTGCTGAATTTTCGGTGTGGGAAGAACGGATCGCGCGCGCGCGGATTGATATTGAAATGACGCGGCTGCTCTGCCTCAAAGCAGCGCAGATGATGGATACCGTTGGCAATAAATCAGCGGCATGCGAAATCGCGATGATCAAAGTTCAAGCACCCAATATGGCGCTCAAAATCATTGATGATGCCATTCAGGCACACGGCGCAGGCGGTGTTTCCGAAGATTTCGGACTTGCCAGCGCCTATGCGCATCAGCGGACGCTGCGTCTCGCCGATGGCCCTGATGAAGTGCATTCGCGCGCCATCGCACGCCTCGAATTTGGCAAATATGGGGCTGAACAATCGGGCGGCATGTCGAGCGGCGATATCGGAGTGTCACGCTGATGAAGGCGGCGATTCTCCACACGGTTGGGCAACCGCTGAGTATCGAAGATGTCGTGATGTCGAACCCTGGCCCACGTGAGGTGCTCATCCGCACCGCCGCGTGCGGCCTTTGTCACAGCGATCTGCATTTCATCGAAGGTGCTTATCCGCATCCACTCCCCGCAATTCCAGGCCATGAAGCGGCTGGCATTGTCGAAGCAGTGGGCAGCGATGTTCGTTCTGTCAAAGTGGGTGACGCCGTTGTCACATGCCTTTCGGCGTTCTGCGGGACGTGTGAATATTGCGTAAGTGGGCGGCTTTCGCTCTGCATGGGCGTCGCCACGCGCCGTCAACCCGGCGATGCCCCACGCATCACAAAGGCGGATGGAAGCCCAGTCAACCAGATGCTCAACCTGTCGGCCTACGCCGAACAAATGTTGATCCACGAAAATGCGTGCGTTACGATCAATCCCGATATGCCGCTTGACCGTGCCGCCATCCTTGGTTGCGCGGTGACGACGGGTGCTGGCACAATCTTTAACGCGTGCAAAGTGACACCGGGCGAAACGGTTGCCGTAATCGGTTGTGGTGGGGTTGGTCTAGCAACGATCAATGCGGCCAAAATCGCAGGCGCGGGGCGGATCATCGCGGTTGATCCGATGCCAGAAAAGCGCGCACTCGCAATAAAACTGGGTGCGACTGATGCCATTGACGCCAACGATGCCAGTGCGGCTACGATTGTTGAAATGACAAAGGGCGGGGTTGACCATGCGATTGAAGCGGTTGGGCGTCCAGCCTCTGCGGCAACGGCTGTTGGTGCGCTGCGACGCGGCGGCACGGCGACGATCCTTGGCATGATGCCACTGTCCGAGCGGGTCAGCCTTGGCGCGTTCGATCTGCTCCAAAGCAAAAAATTGCAAGGCGCAATCATGGGCGGCAACCGCTTCCCGGTTGATATTCCGCGTCTCGTTGATTTCTACATGCGCGGGATGCTTGATCTCGATACGATTGTTTCCGAAACGATCCCGCTCACCGCGATCAATGAAGGCTTCGAGCAAATGAAAAAGGGCGATGCCGCGCGGTCGGTAATTGTGTTCGATCAATGACGCTCGACGCGCAAACTGCCTTTAGCGGGACTGTTGCGCCAGAAGGTGCCGACAAAATTGATGAGGCCAAGCTCGCCGCATGGATGGCGGCCAATGTCGCCGGCTTTGAAGGCCCGGTTGAAGTTTTGAAATTTGCCGGCGGGCAATCAAACCCGACCTACCGGATCAATGCCAAGAACCAGTCTTATGTGCTGCGCCGTAAGCCGTTCGGGCCGTTGCTCCCCTCCGCCCATGCGGTTGACCGCGAGTATAAGGTGATCGCCGGGCTCCACCCAACCGGCTTTCCCGTCGCCAAGCCATATGGGCTTTGCACTGATGACAGCGTCATCGGTAGTTGGTTTTATATTATGGCTATGGTCGAGGGGCGGACGATCTGGGACGGTGCCATGCCGGGATCAAACTCGACCGAACGCCGCGCAACCTATGAAGCAATGATTGATACGCTCGCTGCACTTCACGCGATCGATGTCGAAGCGGCTGGCCTGTCCGACTACGGCAAGCCCGGCAATTATTTCGGACGGCAGGTTGACCGCTGGACGAAGCAATACCGCGCTTCCGAAACCGAGACGATGCCTGAGATGGAGCGGCTGATCGACTGGCTGCCCAAGACGCTGCCCGAGCAAACGCGCACGAGCATCGTCCACGGTGATTACCGCATCGACAATATGATCTTTGCAGGCGACGCGCCAAAGGTAATCGCGGTGCTTGATTGGGAGTTGGGCACGCTTGGTGATCCACTGGCTGATTTCACCTATGTCGCGATGGCGTGGGTGACCGAAAATGGCGGACGGTCGGGCGTGATGGATTTGGATCGTGCTAGCCTCGGCATACCTGAGCTTGACGAAATGGTGACACGTTACTGCGTGGCGACCGGGCGCGCGGACATCCCCGATATCAACTGGTACTTCGCCTATAATTTCTTCCGCTTGGCCGGGATTATTCAGGGTATTAAAAAACGCGTTATCGACGGCACCGCAACGTCGCCGCACGCGCGCGACATGTCCGAACGCGTCCGCCCGCTTGCTGAGGCAGCATGGGGTTTTGCGGTGAAAGCTGGGGCATAACCTCGTTTAGGAGAGAAGAATGTCATTATTCGATATGACCGGGAAGGTCGTCGTTATCACTGGCTCATCACGCGGCATTGGCAAAGCCATCGCCGAAGAAATGGCCGAACATGGTGCCAAGGTCGTTATTTCCAGCCGCAAAGCCGACGCCTGCGATTTGGTAACGGACGCGATCAACGCCAAATACGGCGCTGGCACCGCGATCACTATCCCTGCCAATATCTCGTCAAAGGAAAGCCTTCAAAACCTCGTCGATGAAACCCGCAAAACATTCGGCAAAATTGACGCGCTCGTCTGCAACGCCGCGTCTAACCCCTATTACGGCCCTTCTGCCGGGATCAGCGATGAGCAGTTCAACAAGATCCTGACCAATAATATCATCGCCAATCACTGGCTGATCAGCATGGTGGTGCCCGAAATGACCGCGCGCGGCGAAGGATCGGTCACGATCATCTCATCCATCGGCGGGATCAAGGCATCGACTGTGATTGGTGCCTATTGCATCTCAAAGGCGGCGGACATGCAGCTCGCGCGCAATCTCTCGGCTGAATATGGCCCACAAGGTGTGCGGGTGAACTGCATCGCGCCGGGGCTGATTAAAACAGATTTTGCCAAGGCATTATGGGATGATCCCGAAACGCTAAAGCGCTCAACCGCAGGCGCATGTCTCAAACGCATTGGCGAGCCTGAGGAGATTGCCGGGGCCGCCGTATTCTTGGCCTCGCGCGCAGGCGCATTCACCACAGGCCAAACCATCGTTATCGATGGCGGCGCAACAATTAGCGGAGGCGCATGATGGGACAATTGCAAGGGAAAGTCGCGATCATCACTGGCGCAGGGTCAGGCATTGGCCGCGCGTCGGCCATCCTCTTTGCGCAGGAAGGCGCAAAGGTCATCCTTGGTGACAAGACCGAGGCTGTCCACGAAACCGCGAAGATGGTGGGCGATGCCGCAACCGCAATCCAGATTGATGCCGGGCTTGAGGCCCATGTGCAGAAGATCGTCGCGCTCGCGCTGTCAACGCACGGGCATCTTGACATTGCCTTTGCGAACGCAGGCATCTCCGGCGGCATGGCAGGGATATTCGATCTGACGCCTGAAGAATGGGCAGAGATATTGCGCGTCAACCTGATCGGGCCTTGGCTGATGGCCAAACACGCTGGCAAGGCGATGGCCAATGCGGGCAAAGGCGGTTCGATCATCATGACGGCAAGTGTTGCTGGCATCCGCTCAGGCGCGGGCGGCCCGGCTTACTCCGCCTCCAAAGCGGGCGTGATCAATCTTGCTGCAGTGACGGCACAGCAGCTCAGCGAAACCGGCGTGCGCTGCAACGCGATATGCCCCGGCCTTACCGAAACGGGCATGACCAAGCCGACATTTGATTACGCAAAGTCAAAAGATGTCATGCACAAGGTCGGGCGGCTCAATCCGCTGCGCCGCGCCGCCCAGCCAAGCGAACTGGCAAGCGTTGCATTGTTCCTCGCGTCAGACATGGCGAGCTATGTCAACGGGCAAGCCATCGCGGTTGATGGCGGGCTTTCCTCTTCGCACCCTGTGACGCGCCAGCTTACCGGTCAGACGGCGGTATAAATCATGAAAATGCCGCCGCGTCAGGGCTGAACATTGACCCAACCCTCTTCGCCAAAGCCGAAACCATAGCAGCAGGAATCCCACGCCAATGACGCATCCAAACTCTTACGAACTTGGCTTTCTGCCCGACCGGCTTGACCGGATCAACGCACATATCCAAACCAAATATCTCGATACCGGCAAACTCCCTTTTGGCGCGCTACTCATCGGCCGTGGCGACGAGGTCGCACATCTGTGGACGTCGGGTGTCGAGGAGGATGCGATCTTCCGCATCATGTCCATGACCAAGCCAATCACCTCAATTGCGCTGATGCAGCTCGTCGAGCAGGGCAAGGTTGCGCTCTCTGACCCGGTCGCCAAATATATCCCCGAATTCAAAAATCTTGGTGTGTTCGTTGCGGGCGGCGGCAATACCCCAATGATGTCACGCCCACCTTTGATCGCCCCGCGTGTGATTGATCTGATGCGTCATACCGCCGGTTTTACATATGGATTTCAGGAACGCACCAATGTTGATGCGGCCTACCGCGCCCAAGATCTCGACGGCTGGGCCAAACATGACAATGATGAATTCGTGGCCAAGCTTGCCAAAATCCCGCTCGAATTTGATCCAGGCACCTGCTGGAACTATTCGGTTTCAACCGATCTTGTCGGCATTATCGTATCACGCGTTTCGGGCATGTCGCTTGGTGAATATTTTGCGCAGAACATCTTCGCACCGCTTGGCATGAATGACACCGGCTTCGTTGTGGCCGCAGACAAGGTTGACCGCATTCCTGCGGCCTATGCGTGGCACCCGACCGAAAAGCTGAAACTCAGCGATAAGGCGGGTGCCGAAAGCGCGTGGACGCGGGCGCATAAATTTCAATCGGGCGGCGGCGGGCTTGCCTCCTCCCTGCATGACTATCACCGTTTTTGCCGGATGCTATTGAACGGCGGCGCACTTGACGGCGCGCAGATCATCAGCCCGAAAACCCTACAGTTAATGACCGCCAACCATTTGCCTGGCGGCAAAGACCTGACCGAGCTCTCCAAATCCCTGTTCAGTGAGGCCGAGATGGCAGGCATTGGATTCGGGCTGGGCTTTGCCTCGATTGTCGATCCGGCGGCAACGATGGTGGCCTGTTCGCGCGGCGAATATTTCTGGGGCGGGATGTATTCCACTGCCTTTTTCGTTGATCCGGTCGAAGACATCATCATGATTTTCATGACGCAGCTTATGCCTTCAAGCAGCTACCCCATCCGGCGCGAAATCAAGACAATGCTTTATGCGGCACTCGCCGCCTGACTTTAGGGAGAAAAATCATGCAATCAGTCACCACCCACCGCGACGGCGAAGTCCTTGTCATCCTCGTCAACAATCCGCCGGTCAACGCGCTGAGCTGGCATGTGCGGCAGGGATTGAAAGACGGTGTTGAAGAAGCACTGGGTGATCCGGCAATCAAGGCGGTTGTCCTGCGCTGCGAAGGGACGACCTTCATCGCGGGCGCTGACATCACTGAATTCGGCAAAGCGCCGCAAGGCCCGGACCTTGGATCGACGCTGACCGCTATGGAAACCGCGACGAAACCAATCATCGCCGCAATCCACGGCACGGCACTTGGCGGCGGTCTCGAAACCGCGCTTGCCTGTCATTACCGGATTGCCGTGCCTTCGGCCAAACTTGGCGTGCCTGAGGTAAAGCTCGGCCTCCTCCCCGGTGCTGGTGGCACGCAGCGGCTACCTCGTTTGGTTGGCGTTGAAGCCGCAGCGGCAATGTGTTCGGGCGGCGATCCGGTGCCGGCTGCCAAGGCCAAGGAGATGGGCCTGGTTGATGCGCTGGCTGGCGAAGCGAGCTTGGCCGAAGATGCGATTGCCTTCGCGCGTGAATGTATTGCCAAGGGGCCGCGCGCGACGCGTGATTTGCCGATTACAGGTGATGTCACCGTGATTGAACAATTGAAAGCTGCGAACGCCAAGAAATGGAAGGGCTTTGAAGCGCCTTATGCCAATCTTGCCTGTGTTGAGGCGGCAACGCGCTTGCCCTTTGACGAAGGCATGACGTTTGAACGCACCGAATTCATGAAACTGATGATGGGCAGCCAGTCTGCCGCCCAGCGCCACATGTTCTTCGCTGAAAGGCAGGCTCCCAAGATTGACGGCCTGCCAAAAGACACGCCGTTGCGCGATATTAAAAAGGTCGGCGTGATCGGTGCCGGCACGATGGGCGGCGGCATTACGATGAATTTCCTCGCCAAGGGGATTCCGGTCACCATTGTCGAAATGGTGCAGGAAAATCTTGATCGCGGCGTCGGCGTCATCCGCAAGAATTACGAAAATTCGGCTGCCAAGGGCCGCTTCACACAAGAAAAGGTTGAACAAATGATGGCGCTTTTAACGCCGTCGCTCAGCCTCGACGCGCTTGCCGATGTCGATCTTGTAATCGAAGCAATCTACGAAAATATGGATGTGAAGAAAGAGGTATTCGGCAAACTTGACAAGATTTGCAAGCCCGGTGCGATTCTGGCGTCAAACACATCCTATCTTGATGTCGATGAAATCGCGGCGAGCACATCGCGCCCACAGGATGTGCTCGGTACGCACTTCTTCTCGCCCGCCAACGTCATGAAGCTCCTCGAAGTGGTGCGGGGCGAAAAAACAGCCGTTGATGCGCTGGCAACCGCGATGGCAATTGGCAAAAAGATCGGCAAAGTGGCGGTCGTCGCAGGCGTCTGCCACGGCTTTATCGGCAACCGGATGCTCAGCAAGCGGCAGGCCCCCGCCAATCAGTTGCTGATGGAAGGAGCAACGCCCGCGCAGATTGACAAGGTGCATACCGATTTCGGGATGCCAATGGGGCCGTTTCAGATGAGCGATCTCGCCGGGCTTGATATCGGCTGGCACCGCGATCCCGCCAAAATCGAAACGCTACGCGATGCGCTGTGCGCGGCGGGCCGCTTTGGCCAGAAAAATGGCAAAGGCTTTTATGATTATGATGAGAAGCGCGTCGGCACGCCAAGCGCCGAAGCTCTGGCGATCATCGAGGAATTCCGCGCGACGTCTAATCTGCCTAAGCGTGAGATCACGACGCAGGAAATCATTGAACGGACGCTCTATCCAATGGTCAACGAAGGCTATCTGATCCTTGAAGAAGGCAAGGCGCAGCGCGCGTCGGACATCGATGTCGTCTGGATTTACGGCTATGGCTGGCCGATCTATCGCGGCGGGCCGATGTTCTGGGGCGACCTTGAAGGCGCTGGCAAGATTGTCGAGGCACTTGAGCGGCACGGGATCAAGGTGGCGGCAAGCTTGAAAGCCAAAGCATAGCCTGACGGGGCGCCCGGCGCTTCATTTTATACGAAGCGGCGGGCGCAAAGAGATGCGTCTTTGCAAAAAAGGCGTTTGGGAAATGGCGGAACACCCCAAATCCCCAATTGCGTCACACAATTCATCCCGAAGCTGGTGCGGCTTATCGATCATCGCTTGGCTATGCGCGAAGTCACAGGCAGGAGGGCTCTCAACAAAAACAGATTTGGGTTGGAAGTTTCCTAAGTGAACCGTGTTTTCGCGCAGCTTGGCACTGCGATGCTTGCTTTGATGCTCTTTTTCCCTGTGGCATCGCAGGCGCGCTCCATCCTCCAATGCGTCCCCTTTGCGCGACAAATGTCGGGTATCGAAATTCGTGGCAACGCAAAAACCTGGTGGAGCCAAGCCGAAGGACGTTATGATCGTGGCCAGACCCCGCGTGAGGGTTCAGTCCTTGCCATGCCTAGCTCGGGCAAAATGCGGCTCGGCCATGTCGCGATGGTCAGCAAAATTTTGAATGACCGCGAAATCCTGCTGACCCATGCAAACTGGTCACGGCGCGGCGGCATTGAGCGTGATGTCCGGGCGATTGATGTATCGGACAAAGGTGATTGGAGCCGCGTGCGCATCTGGTATGCCAACAATGCTGATCTTGGCACGTCAAGCTATCCGGCTTATGGTTTCATTTATGCAGGCGCAGCCCCCGAAACCAAAGTACGGACTGCGCTGCTCCTTCCCGCAGACGTTATCGAGCTGGCAGCCCAAGGTAGCTGAGCTACCGTCCCTTCCACTCCGCTTTACGCTTTTGGGCAAAGGCAGCAGCGCCTTCACGCGCATCCTCGGTCATGAATAAATTGCCGAGCGTTTCGCTTTGCTTCGTCCACATATCGGCTTCGTTCCATTCGCGGGATTCGACAATCACCTGCTTCGACCGTGCAACCGCGAGTGGGCCATTGGCCGTAATGCTTGCCGCAAGCTCAAGCGCGCCATCAAGCGCATCGCCCTCGGTCACGCGGTTAATCAACCCCATTTCATAGGCCCGGCCCGCAGTCATAAAGTCGCCCGTCAGCGCAAGCTCCATCGCCAGGCGCGGCGGAATCTGGCGCGGCAGACGCACAAGCCCACCAGCCGCCGCCGCAAGCCCACGCTTCGCCTCAGGGATACCGAATTTGGCATCCTTATTAGCAACGACGAGATCGCAGGCGAGCATGATTTCAAACCCGCCTGCCAGCGCATAGCCATTGACCGCAGCGATCAGGGGCTTCTTGGGCGGCGCTTCGGTCAACCCGGCGAAACCACGCCCGGCAACAAAGGGCAGCTCTCCCATAAGAAAACCCTTAAGATCCATCCCCGAGCAGAAAGTTCCACCAGCGCCGGTAATAATGCCAACACGCAATTCGTCTTCGCCGTCAAGCCGGTCAAGTGCAGCGGCAACACCTTCTGAAAGCGCCTTATTTGCCGCATTTTTGGCTTCCGGGCGGTTGAGCGTGATGATGAGTATGCCATCACGGGCTTCGGTCAAAACTTCGCTGCTCATCGCACGGCTCCTTGTTTCTGCTTCATTTTCCGAACAGTGGGACAAGGTGACGTTTACGTCAAGCTATCGCGCAATTCGCGTTTGAGCACCTTGCCGATAACACTGCGTGGCAATTCCCGGGCCTCGACCAGCCGATTGATCCGCTGCGTCTTGCCAAGCTTTGCATTGGTTTGGGCCAGCACCGCCGCCATATCGCCGCCATCACGCAGTACGACAAAACCAACCGGAGTTTCGCCCCATGCTTCGCTTGGCGCACCAACAACCGCACATTCAGCCACGTCAGGATGTTGGGCCAGAACATGTTCGAGATCGCTCGGATAGATATTAAATCCGCCCGAAATGATCATGTCCTTTGCTCTGTCCATCAGGATCAGGAAGCCGTCTTCGTCAAAGCGGCCAATATCGCCGTGGCGGTAGAAGAGATTACCCTGCGCGTCATGCCAGTGCATCGCTTTGGTTGCATCGGGGCGATTGTTATAGCCCGTCATCATCGCCGGGCTGCGGCCGACAATCTCGCCGACCGATCCGCGCGGTAACTCATTACCGTCTTCATCAATCACGCGCATATCATGTCCGGGGGATGGCTGGCCAACGGTATGATGCTTGTCGGTATATTTATGCGCCTCAAGCAGGCACACTCCGCCGCCTTCGGTCAGCCCGTAAATCTCGACCAGACCGCCGGGCCAGCGCTTCATGACATCGCTTTTCAGTTCAGCCGAAAACGGCGCGCTGGTGCAATATTTCATGACAAAGGATGACAGATCAAACTGCTCAAATTCGGGCAGCGCCATGATCCGGCGATATTGGACGGGAACAAGCATTGTATTGGTCGCGCGTTCACGCTGCGCCAGCTCAAGAAAGCGCCGCGCATCAAACTTTTTCATAAAAACCGACGTTCCGCCTGAAGCAATCGTCGGCAAGAAACAGGCCATGGTCGTGTTTGAATAAAGCGGGGTAGAAAGGATCGTCACCGCTTGAGGACCATAAGCCGGCAATCCCCGATGGATATGCTGCCAGCGCATCGCATGACTGTGAACGATACCCTTTGGCATCCCGGTCGTGCCCGATGAATAGATGATATTGAAACCGTTTTTGGGTTCAAGCGCGACAGATATGGGCGCAGCGCCCTCGCCGTCCATCCACTGCATTAGCGGTTCACCAACGTCACTGCCGTCCATAGCGATACGGATCGCATTACCACAGCCTTGGCCTTCAAGTGCCCCTGCTACGCCGCGATCAAGAAACAAGTGCCGCGCGCCGGTGTCGCGCAGCATCGCCGCCATCGCTTCTCCGGTTGCCGAATTGGTGAGCAGCCCCGCAATTGCGCCGGTACGCAGCGTCGCGATAAACACCGCAACCTGCTCAACACTGTTAAGGCCAGCAATCGCAGTCGCCCCGCCGCTGCCCACGCCCTCTCGCTGGAGACGCGCAGCAATCCGGTTTGCCATACTGTCGAGCGTGGCCCAGCTGATCCGCTGATCCTCATCAGCGAGCGCAATCGCTTCGGGTCGTTCGCGCGCGTGCGCTGCCACGATATCGGCAAGATAGGCAAAATCGGATGTGAGAAGGTTTTGGCTGTTTGTCATACCGCCTCCTATCAAAACCGGGGAAAGAGTCGAGGGCCGACGGGCCTCCATCGCTTACTCGCCGACGGAAATGCCACCGCCCGACTTACCAAAACATTGACGCGGTTAAGCCTTTGGTAGCCATGTTCTGACATAAGGGCGTCTTCCAATCGTGGAGAACGCCCTCTTGTTCTTGATCGCTGTTGCCCTGTCGCTTTCAATCGCTTCCGAGGAAACGCCGCCAGCGCATGTCGAATGCGTGCCGATCGCGCGACAGCAATCTGGAATTCAAATCTATGGCGATGCGCGGACATGGTGGGATCAGGCCGATGGACGCTATGTTCGCGGCAATACGCCCAAGCCGGGTGCCGTCCTCACCTTCAAACCACACGGCGCGATGACACTTGGTCATGTCGCTGCGGTGAGCAAAGTCATTGATGAGCGGAACATCCTCGTCACCCATGCCAATTGGTCACCGATCAATGGCCGACGCGGGCAGGTTGAGCGCAACGTGCGCGTCATCGATGTTTCAGAAAACGGTGACTGGAGCCGTGTCCGCGTCTGGTATGCCCCGCTGGAGGATTTGGGGACGACCGCGTGGCCGGTGCACGGGTTTATTTATCCCGCTGGAACGGCGCCAAAGCCCATGGTCCCACGGCTGCAATATGCCTCAATGCTCACATTTGAACCAGGAGCACTAAACACCGCAGCAGCGGTTCGCCCGACTGGACGCCTCGCCTATCTGGGGAAGATGCTTGAGCGTCTAAAATAACGCGCGCCCGCTCACCCCAAGCTCTTTGACGCCTGCTCAAACACATCCTTGCTTAAGCCCGGCGTATTCACAATCCGTTGAAGTTCGCCGCGCATCAATGTCTGGCGGGCCTCGTCAAAGCGCCGCCAGCGGCCAAGCGGTGGCGCGAGTTTGGCGGCGGTCTGCGGATTGATCGGATCAAGCGCAATCACGATGTCGGCCAGAAAGCGATAACCCTCGCCGCTCGCGATATGAAACTGTTGCTGGTTGACCGAAAACGCGCCAACCAATGAGCGCACCCGGTTGGGATTGTTGAGCGTAAAATCGGCGTGGCGCTCAAGCTCGCGCACCGCTTGCCATGTGTCATCGCGCATCGCGAGCGCTTGCGTGGTAAACCATTTGTCGAGCACCAGCGCATCGGCGCGGTAACGGTTGTAGAAAATGTCGAGTGCCGCAATCCGTTCGGGTGCATCACTATTGCTCAGAACACCAAGGGCTGCCTGCCGGTCAGTCATATTGTCGGCCGCATCGAACTGGCTGAATGCAAGCGACGCGGCATCACCCGCTTTGCCCGAGGCGATAAAGCCAAGCGCGACGTTACGCAGGCGGCGCGCACCCTTTGCTGCGGGGGAATATTCAAACGCGCTGGCCGCGTGTGCCGCATAAGCCGCGCGCCAATGCTCATCGAGCGCCTTGCCAAGATCGGCACGAAGCGCATCACGGGCGGCGTGGATCGCATCGGGATCAACCACGAGCATCTGATCGCCGATAAACGCCTCGCTCGGCACCATAATCGCCTCGGCGACAAAGGCAGGATCAAGCGTATTGCTTGTGAGCGTATTTTTGATCGCATCAATCACCGGCGCGTGATCGGCTTTGCCCGTTGCTACGGCCCCGACCAGCGTATCGACCATCAACTGCTGCATCGCCTCATAACGGCCAAACGGATCATCATCATGGGCGGAAAGAAACGCGAGATCGGCCGCACTGCGCTCTGCCTCAATCACCACTGGCGCTGAAAAACTGCGGTTGATCGAAAGCACCGGCGGCATTTTAAAGCCACTCGCCTCGATCTGTGTCACGCCCTCACTCAGCACAACCAACTGTTCACCACCATGTGTGCCGCTTTCGCGGTCAAACAGCGCAAGCTTGATCGGGATCGCCATTGCGGCCTTGTCGCTTTGCCCCGGCGTATCAGGCACTGATTGGGTCAGCGTCAGCACGGCCTTACCTTCGGCTGGATTATGCGCCATCTCGGCCTTCACGCGCGGGGTGCCCGCTTGGGCGTACCACAGCCGGAACTGCGTCAGATCAACCCCGCTCGCCGCCTCCATCGCCAGCACAAAATCTTCGCACGTCACCGCCTGACCATCATGGCGCTTAAAATACAGATCGCTGCCTTCACGGAACTTCTCGGCCCCGAGCAAGGTGTGCATCATGCGGATGACTTCGGCACCCTTATTATAGATGGTCGCGGTGTAGAAATTGCCAATCTCAAGGTAAGATTCAGGGCGCACCGGATGCGCGAGCGGGCCGCTATCCTCCTGAAACTGGTTGCCGCGCAGGATGCGGACGTCCTCGATCCGTTTGACCGCCGCCGAGCCTTGATCGGCCGAAAAGCACTGGTCACGGAAAACGGTAAAGCCTTCCTTGAGGCTCAGTTGGAACCAGTCACGGCAGGTAACGCGGTTGCCCGACCAATTGTGGAAATATTCATGCGCAACCACGCCGAGCACGCCGTCATAATCAAGGTCAGTCGCGGTGTCAGGATCAGCCAAGATATAGCGCGAGTTGAAGATGTTGAGGCCCTTATTCTCCATCGCGCCAAAGTTGAAATCATCAACCGCAACGATGTTGAAAATCGCGAGATCATATTCGCGGCCATAGACCGCCTCATCCCACGCCATGCTCGTTTTGAGCGCGGCCATTGCGTGCGCAGTTTTGGGCAGATCACGCGCGGCAACCCAGATCGCCAGATCAACCGTGCGGCCCGACATCGTGGTGAAATGATCGCGGTTTGCCGCGAGATTGCCCGCAACCAGCGCGAAGAGATAGCTTGGCTTGAAGAAGGGATCATTCCACTGCGCAAAATGCTTGCCACCGGGCAAATCACCACTGCCCACCGGATCACCATTGGCGAGCAGCACCGGATAGGCGGCCTTATCTGCGGTCATCCGCACATGATAACGGCTCAGCACATCGGGGCGATCAGGGAAGAAGGTAATCCGGCGAAACCCCTCTGCCTCACACTGCGAACAGAGCATCCCCGAACTGGCATAGAGCCCCATCAGCGTCGTGTTGGCGATCGGCGAAATCTCAACGACGGTTTCAACATTATGCGCGCCGCCGCTGAGCGCAACCTCGAGCTTGCCGCCATCCATCCGCCAGTCTGCCGGAGCGCCATCAACAGTGACGCTGAGCGGCGTCAGTCCGTCACCATCAAGCACCAATGGCCGATCATGCGCGCCGTTCCGTATGACGCCAAGCGTCGCCTTCACCCGCGTTTTGACCGCATCAAGATCAAAATCGAGCGCGACCTCCGGGATCAACCAATCGGGCGCGCGGTAATCCTCACGGCGGATGGCGACAGGCGGGGCGGCGGGGGCGGTCTGAATATCAAGCATGAGTCGCAGCCTAGGCGCGGCAGGCGGATTGATCAATCGGGGCGGGGGACAGGGGTGATAAGGTGATTATTTTATGGAGAGTGCCCCTTTCAAAAAAGCGCGGATTTCTCAGGAAGTTGATGCTGAATCGACAGTTTCGTTGAACCTCCACGATTTGAAAAAATGGCATAACCGATCCATCAAGGCGACACAGTGAGGAGGGCAAGCGAGGCGCGAAAGCGTTGACCATGATTGGAACATATCATGAGTATTATGTGTAGGACAGCGCTGTGAGTGGGGGCAATCAGGCGAGGCGTCGGCGATGATCCGCTTGCACCTTGGCCGACGGATTGTCCGTGATTAGCGCCCCGTCCTTGCGAGCGAAGCGCGGCAATCCAGTAGCGACGGTAGAACTGGATTGCCACGTCGCTGCGCTCCTCGCAATGACGGGGCTGTCGGATGTCGGCTATTGATCATACAACACAAAATAGCGGACGTAGCTCTTACTGTCTTTGCGTCTCATATCAGCCTTTAGAATAGATTCGACACAGAAGTATGGGGTAGACCATCCTCTGCTGCCCGTCGTACTTTGCGGTCAACAACCTCATTCAATGGTATGCCGCGTTCAAGCAGTTCGTAAAGGTCGAGTCCGGTCATGCAAATGGTTCGCTTGCCACGGCCAAAAGTCTCTAATGCGGATTCCGAAAAGCCGCTGTAACTGATAAAGAGACCACGCGCCCAAGCTGCCTTCTCATTGAGCTTGCCTTCGAAGTCCCTGAGATCCTTTGCCTCGGTTTGCTCGTTCTGCCACTTGGCCTCAAATAAATATGTCTCCCCATGCAGCATGAAACTACCATCAATTTGTTCGCCACGATTCCGAAATGACTCGCGCGGCTTCATTCCAAAAAGATCAAATAGCTGAGCCAAGAAACGTTCGAAGGCGTATCCGCGCTTTTGAGGTGCCATAGCAGTTAGCTCCATTATCTCAGCTTTGAGAGCCGCTACCTTTTCGTGGTCAAACACACGTCTAACTGGCTCTGGTGGCTGCGGCTGTCCTGTCGCACCGAGGCGCGCTAGCAGCGCTCTGTACTTGCGCTCAGCACCGGCGACTGGATCTTTATCATCTCTGATATAGTCCGACCGCAATTCCCATAGGGCTTGTAACGTCCGTGCAGATGTGGCGTCATCAGCAAGTTCAAGAAAACGCCTCAAGCGCTTGCCCTTAGAGCCACCGTTCGTTGCATATATTGGATCGTCGATATCCACATCAAGTTCGGCTGCGAAGAACTGCGAGTATGTGCGATCGGAGAAATCAAGGACGTACCCTCGCCCCCTAATAAAATCCACAAGATCATCTATGGTGCGGAAATCAATCTCTTTAAGGCTACTCATTCTAAATCCCATACAGCAACTCAAATGATGTCTATCCGTCCTCGACTTAAATCAAGGCTTTTCGACTTAGCAAAGCGAATGGTAAGTTTCTGGCTTGTAAGAATGCTAACTTAGCGAGCGAAAAGCTGTCGCAACCTCCACCCCTTCCCCACTCCACCCAAAATCCCCTAAAGCACCCTCATGCCACATATCCTCATCTTCGGCCTTGGTTACACCGCCACCCGCATTGCCGCTGCGCTCAGCGCGAAGGGGTGGGATGTTGTTTCCACTGGCTCCACTGGCACCATCCGCTTTGATGATGCCGCATCGATCAGGCTCGCGCTCGCGCAGGCGACGCATATCTTGTCTTCAGTGCCGCCGGTGGCGGACGGTGATCCGGTGCTGAATAGCTACGGCGATCTCATCGGGCAAAGCCCGGCGCGGTGGATTGGCTATCTCTCGTCAACCGGGGTTTACGGCGACGTGGGCGGGGCGTGGGTTGATGAGGGGGCACCGCTTAAAGGTCGGCGGGGGAACCGGACGCAGGCTGATCTTGACTGGCTCGCGCTGGGTGCCCGCGTGTTCCGCCTGCCCGGGATTTACGGCCCCGGTCGTTCAGCGCTTGAGCGGGTTGCCGAGGGCAAGGCGCACCGGATTGATTTGGCGACCCAAGTGTTCAGCCGGGTGCATGTGGATGATATTGTTGCGGGCGTGATCGCCGGGCTTGATGGGCCGCCAGGCGCATATAACCTCGCCGACGATTATCCGTGTAGCCAGAACCGCGTGATCGAGGCGGCGTGTGATTTGGCAGGGGCGGCGTGGCCGCCGTTGCAATCGCTTGAGGCGGCCAATCTCTCACCCATGGCGCTGGCTTTCTATGCCGAGAACCGCCGCGTCGTGAATGGCAAGGCGAAGCGCCTGCTCGGCTGGAAACCTGCCTATCCGACCTATGTTGAGGGCTTACGCGCGGTGAGCGCAATCACCAGCCCCGCCATCGCGAGCGCGCCGCCAGCGCCTGCCAGCAACGTCCAGCGGTAGCCCTCAAACACCGTCGAAATCCCCATCGCGATGACAGGCACGATCACGCTTGAATAGGCCGCCGGGCCGGGGCCGATCATCCGGATCACGCTGAAATAGGCCATGAAGGCAATCGCCGACGCCGCGACGCCCAGATAGACGACGCCGCCAAGGTAGGAAAAGCTAGGCTCAATCACCGGCGGGCCAACCGTTGCCCAAGCCAATAGCGCGTCAAACAACGTACCCCAGAACATCCCCCAGGCCAGCAGACTCGCTATCGGAAGCGTCGCCGCGCGCTTGGTCGCCTGCATGATATTTGCGACTGAGGCCGAAAGCACGCCAAGCATGGTGATACCAATGCCAAGGAGTACCGCATCACTCCCCTTTGCCGCCTCGCGATATTCTTTGAGGAACAACAGGCCAATGCCCGCCATCGCGATGGCCGCACCTGCATAAAAACGCGGCGTGGGCTTGATACCGAGAAACAGACGGGCAAACAATGTATTGGGCACAATCAGCAGCGCAAAAATCACGGCTACCAGCCCCGATGTCACATAGGCCTCGGCGCGATATACAAAATTGAAGTTGAACACGAATTGGGCAATGCCGAATATGATCGCGAAAATCTGCCCCTCCCGCCCGATCCGCAGCGGTGCTTTGGTAAATAGCGCATAGGCAAACATCGCGATGCCTGCGGTCAGGAATCGGTACGTCACTGACCAGCTTGGCGGCACCGTGCCAAGCTGGCCAAGGATAACGATCCACGTCGTGCCCCAGATAAGCGTACATATCCAGAAAGGGATTTGGACTTTCAGGCTCAACATGCTTGGCGTTTGCGTTGAATTCACAGCGCCGCAATCGCAGTGGCAAATTTTGCGATGTCGCCATCATCCTGATCCCAACTGACGACAAAGCGCACCTCGCCATCGGCCCAATCGTAAAAGTCAAAGCCTTGCGCACGCAGTTTCGCCGCCTCGTCAGGCGTCATGCTCAAAAACAGTTCGTTGGCCTGCACCGGATGAAGCAAGCGATTCGTTGCTGCGGTTGCCAGAAGTTGCGCCTTGGCGTTCGCTGAACGCCCGTTGTCGAACCAGCGATCCTCTTCAAGCAACGCCAAAATCTGGGTTGCAAGATAGCGCCCTTTCGAGAGCAAGTGCCCCGCGCGTTTGCGGCGCTGCGGCGTCGCGCCGACCAGCTCTGGTTTGAAGAAAATGAGCGCCTCAGCACTCATCCCCCCATTTTTGACGAAACCAAATGACAGGATATCAACGCCCGCGCGCCAAGTAACGTCAGCAGGCGAGCAGCCAAGATGCGCGACCGCATTGGCAAAGCGTGCGCCGTCCATGTGAAACCCTAGCCCGCGCGCCTTGGCAAGCGCGCCAAGGGCCGCGACCTCATCAGGCGAATAGACGCAGCCATATTCGCTGGCGTTGGTGATCGACATCGCGTGCGGCTGAACCCGGTGGACATCATTAGCAACGGCATCAAGGGCTGCGGTGGCGCTCGCGGGGGTCAGCTTTGCGCCCTCACCCTCACCAAGCAACAGCTTTGCGCCGTGGGTATAAAATTCGGGCGCGCCGCATTCATCATTCTGGATATGCGCATCGCGGTGGCACAGGATGCTGCCGTGCGGCGGGCAAAGACTGGCAAGCGCGAGCGCATTGGCGGCGGTTCCGCTCGCGATCCAAAGCGCCGTTACGGGCGTTTCGAAAAGATCGGAAAAAACCGCGTCGAGCGACTTGCTCAGCGCATCGCCATCATAGGCGGTATCAACATGGTTGGCAGCGGCCAACGCCTCAAGCACAGCGGGGTGAACCGAGGCGGCATTATCAGAGAAAAAACGCATAGCGCCCCAATGGGCAGACCTGCAAGGCGCGTCAACACCGCAACGAGCAGCAGCCGTATTTTTCACTCTACAGACAGGGGCAGATATTTGTGAGAACACGCTTTATAAGCCATTTATCGGACAATTAAACTATGGCTTGCCAATTATTCAGCGGATGTTAGCTTCCGACACCTCTAAATATAACAGGGAGTTTTGGGATGAGTCCATTTGATTATATGACCGTATCGCTAAGGCGTTATGCCGATTTTTCTGGTCGCTCTCGGCGGATGGAATATTGGATGTTCGTCATATTCAACATTATGGTTTCGTTTGCTGCGTCGATCATTGATATGGTTGCTGGAACCGCGACAGCAATTGGCGGGGTCACTGGGGTGTTTTCCGCGCTCGTATTCTTGGCGCTTCTGATTCCGGGCATAGCTGTCACGGTGCGTCGTTTGCATGATCAAGACAAATCAGGTTGGTGGTTCCTGATCATATTCATCCCGCTCCTCGGCGCGATCGTGCTCCTGGTGTTTATGTTTCTTGAGGGTACCAAGGGCGACAACAGGTTCGGTTCTGATCCAAAAGAAGCCGTCGTCTGAATGACGCTCAACCAGCCCGGCAAAACATGCCGGGCTGGTTTCCCTTTGAACATTTTTCATGACCCCACTATGTTGCGGCCTCGATGATTGATTGAGGAACGCCGCGAATGAAGAAACTCTACCCCAACGCAGTCGCAGCGCTTGAGGGCGTGTTGCGCAATGACATGCTGATCGCAAGTGGCGGGTTTGGCCTCTGCGGCATCCCCGAACGCTTTATCGACGCAATCGTGGCTTCCGGTGTTACCGGCCTCACGGTCGCGTCAAACAATGCCGGGATTGACGGCGAAGGGCTTGGCAAGCTGCTCCGCACCAAACAGATCAAGAAAATGATCTCAAGCTATGTCGGCGAGAATAAGGAATTTGAACGGCAATATCTTGCTGGCGAACTTGAGGTTGAATTTTGTCCGCAGGGCACGCTTGCCGAGCGGATGCGCGCGGGCGGCGCGGGCATTCCCGGCTTTTTCACCAAAACCGGGGTCGGCACGCAAGTTGCCGAGGGCAAAGAGACCAAGGTTTTTGACGGTCAGGAATATATTCTTGAGCGCGGCATTTTTGCCGATCTCGCGATTGTGAAGGCATGGAAAGCCGACGAAAGCGGCAATCTGGTTTTCCGCAAAACGGCGCGCAATTTTAACCAGCCCGCCGCCACCTGTGGCAAAATCTGCGTTGTTGAGGTTGAAGAGATTGTACCGATTGGCAGCCTTGACCCCGACAGCATTCACCTTCCCGGCGTTTATGTGCAGCGGATGATCCTTGGCAGTCCCTATGACAAGAAGATTGAATTCCGCACCGTGCGCGAACGGGCGGTGGCATGATCCGCACGGTTTTGATCGCGCTCACGGCGAGCCTCGCGGTTCCAGCAATCGCGCAAACGCCATCCGATGAAGCGATCATCAAAATCGCGCTGCCCAAGGAGCAGTTGGTCGGGATGCTGGCCGATGTGGTATTCAAAGACCGCTCAATGGCGATCCACGCCTTTTTGCTTGGAATTGACCCGACATGCAAAGTCTATGCTAGTGCCGCTGACAAATCGGTGGCAAAGCATTTGCCGCTTTGGAACACCAATGTGCTCCGCGCCTACCGCCAGATCGTGCCGGCCGAAACACTTGCGCAGGCGGTGGCCGAAGGGCCAGCCGGACGCAACCGTCTCAACGAATATCTACCGCAGATTGGTGCAATGATGGAGCAATCGAGCGGCGGTCTGCTCAAGCTTTCGGCGGCTGAAGTGTTGCGCGAAATCGGCAGTGCGGCCGCAGACGTTAACCCCGCCAAGATTGATCAGAAGGCCCGCATCGCCGAGCTTCAGGAACAAATCGCCAAAACCGGCAAACTCTGCGGCGTAATCAATGCAGCAGATAATATCGCAAATACGGAAAGTTTGAATTGATGCCCCATGAAACCAAAGGCTGGACTCGTGACGAAATGGCCGCGCGCGCGGCGAAGGAGCTTCAGGACGGCTATTATGTAAACCTTGGCATTGGCATCCCCACGCTGGTGGCCAACCATATCCCCGAGGGTGTCACGGTTACGCTGCAAAGTGAAAACGGGATGCTTGGCATCGGGCCGTTCCCCTATGCTGGCGAAGAAGATGCCGACCTGATCAACGCGGGCAAGCAGACAATTAGCGAGCTTCCCCAATCGGCCTATTTCGATAGCGCCGCATCCTTCGCGATGATACGCGGCGGCCATATTGATCTCACCGTACTCGGCGCGATGGAAGTGGCCGAAAACGGTGACATCGCCAACTGGATGATCCCCGGCAAGATGATCAAGGGCATGGGCGGCGCGATGGATCTCGTCGCTGGCGTCAAGAAGATCATCGTCGTGATGGAGCATAACAGCAAGGATGGCGGCGCGAAATTCATCCCCGCTTGCACCCTGCCGCTGACCGGCAAAAATGTGGTAGATATGATTATCACCGATCTCGCAGTGTTTGCCCGGCACGATCATGGCAGCCCGTTCAAACTGCTTGAAATGGCACCGGGTGTGACGGCTGAGGCGTTGAAGGCGAAGACAACCGCGCATTACGTCGAGTGAGACTTTTTGCCAGTAACGTCTGGTTGATTGCCGCCGGTGCCTTGAGTGTCATCGCGTCACTCACACATCTTGCAATCATCGTTGGCGGGCCAAACTGGTATCGGTTTTTCGGTGCGGGTGAACACATGGCGCGGATGGCCGAGCGCGGCGCTTGGACGCCGACCCTCTTCGCGGTTGGCATTGCAGCGGTACTTATGGTTTGGGCCGCATATGCGTTTTCGGCTGCTGGCCTTATTCGGCAGCTCCCGCTTACGCGAACCGCACTCATTCTCATCTCGGTCGTCTTGATACTGCGCGCGCTCGCCTATTTTGTTCGAGAAAGCTGGCGACCCGATCTGTCGCAGAGCTTCATGCTCTGGTCTTCGCTTATTGTTTTTGTGCTTGGCCTTTGCTTCGCTATCGGAACATGGCGGGCATGGTCGCGGTTGTAACATGCACATGATCGTGAATTTCCTTGCGGAGAAAGTCCTCCACCTGCCAAAGTCCTGTTGATGAGCAACGAACCGAAACAAGCGCTGAAAATGCGGAGCTGGCTATTCGCCCCGGGCGATAGCGAAAAGAAAATGAACAAAGCGATGGAGGGCAACGCCGATATTGCGCTGTTCGATCTGGAAGATGCCGTCACACCCGAAAACAAGCCGCTCGCCCGGCAAATCGTGCATGATTTTCTAAAAGCCAATGCCGCGCAGCGCGCACGTTTATGGGTTCGGATCAATCCATTGGATGGCCCCTACACCTTGACAGACCTCGCCACGATCATGCCTGCGCATCCCGGCGGGATCATGTTGCCCAAAGTTTATGGCCGCGCCGACGTTGACACACTTGATCATTATCTCTCGGCACTGGAAGTTGCGAACGGGATTGAACAGGGCTCAACCCCCGTCATTGTTCTGATTACCGAAACCGCCGAAGCCATGTTCAACACCGGCAGTTATAAAGGCGCGCCGCGTGTTGTTGCGCTGACATGGGGGGCAGAGGATCTGGCAGATTCGATTGGTGCCAGCGCGAACAGGAACGCCGATGGCAGTTACGGCTTCACCTATGAACTCGCACGCAGCCTGACGGTGCTGGGTGCAGCGACCGCCGGCGTTGCTGCAGTTGAGACAATATCGGCCGATTATAAGGATCTGGAAGCATTGCGATTGCGCGCTGAAAAAGTGCGCCGCGATGGATTTCGCGGGATGCTCGCCATCCATCCGGCGCAGGTTGATGTCATCAATGCGGCCTTCACGCCAAATGCTCAAGAGATTGCCGATGCCCGCGAGATCGTCGCTCTCTTTGAGGCTAATCCGGGCCTCGGAACGATTGGCTATAAAGGCGGAATGCTTGACCGCCCCTATCTGTCGCGCGCGCTGCAATTGCTTGCGCAGGTCGATACGGCGTGACAGTCAGCATTGATGGAGCAGGGCTTGATCTTGCGCAATATCTGAAGGCGGGCGACCGCATTGTCTTTGGCCAGGCCTGCGGTGAGCCGACAAGTTTGATCGAAGCACTCATCGCACAAGGCGAAGACATTGCCGGGCTTTCGGCCTTCATCGCCACCAGCTTCTCGGGCATCTTCACGCCCGAAACGGCAAAGAGTTTTAGAGTGTCGAGTATGGGCGCCATTGGCGCGTTGCGCGCGATGAGCAAAGCGCATTGTCTGGATATCATCCCCTGCCATGTCGGGCAGGTCGGGCCGCTGATCGAACAGGGGCTGATCGGCTGCGACGTTGCGATGGTGCAGGTCAGCCCCGCCGACGCCGACGGCAACCATAGTTTCGGCCTCATCAGCGATTATGTGCAGGCTGCGGTCGCCAAGGCCCGACTGGTGATTGCCGAGATCAATCTGCAGGTGCCGTTCACCTATGGTGAACTGTTGCCCGCATCACGCATCGATGTTGCGCTGCATGTTGATCGCTCGCCTGTACAAGTGGCAGCAGGGGCGATTTCGCCAACCGACGAAGCGATTGCGCGTCATTGTGCCCAATTTATCGGTGACGGCGCGGTGATCCAGACCGGCGTCGGCGCGGTGCCCGATGCCATCCTGCGATTGCTCCATGATCGCAAGGATCTCGGCGTGCATTCGGGGATGCTCGGCGATGGGCTTGTCGATCTGGCCGAAGCAGGCGTGCTAACCAATGCACGCAAGGAGATTGATACTGGCGTTTCGATCAACGGCGCGCTGATCGGCACAAAGCGCTTATATGATTTTGCCCACCGCAATCCGGCGGTGCGGATGACGCGGACTGATTATACGCACAGTGGCGCAACCCTGGCGCAATTGTCACGACTGGTGACGATCAACTCGGCGATGGAGGTTGATTTGACCGGGCAGGCCAATGCCGAACAATCGGGCGAGGCCTATATGGGCGGCACCGGCGGGCAGGTCGATTTTGTGCGTGCCGGTATGCGTTCGCCCGGTGGCCATTCGATTATTGCTTTACCATCAACCGCCAAAGGCGGAACACTCAGCAAAATCGTCGCGTCACTTTCGGGGCCGGTGACAACGGCACGGAGCGAAGTGGACATTATCGTCACCGAATTTGGTGCAGCCCAACTGCGCGGCCAGTCATTGGCCGAACGGGCGCGGCGATTGGTGGCCATCGCGCACCCCGACTTCCGGGACGCGCTTGATCGCACCGCACATATCATTGGAAAACGAGGGTTTTGAGCATGTCCGACGCGGTTCTATATTCGGTCGATCAAGACGGTATCGCCATCATCACCATCAACCGTCCCGATCAACGCAACTGCCTTTCAAAGGAAGTACGCCAAGGATTATTTGCTGCATGGGGCCGGTTTGAGAATGACATAACGGCGCGGATCGCCATCCTGACCGGCAGTGGCGAAAAGGCATTCTGCGCGGGCGGCGATTTGAAGGAGATGGTCGAAACCGGGCTGAAAGTTCCGCCTCGCGACATGTTCCCGGTGCCTTACGAAACCATAAAATTGTCAAAGCCCACAATTGCGGCGGTGAACGGCGTTGCCTTTGCCGGTGGCTGGATGATTGCCCAGGGCTGTGACCTGTGCGTCGCTTCGACAAGCGCAAAATTCGCCATCACCGAAGTCAAGGTCGGGCGTGGCTCGCCTTGGGCCGCACCCTTAATCCATATGATCCCGCAACGGATTTTCATGGAAATTGTGCTGACCGGAAAACCGATTTCCGCACAGCGCGCCTATGAGATTGGTCTGGTCAACCGCTTGGCCGAACCAGAAGCGCTAATGAATGCAGCGCTGGAATTGGCGCGCGAAGTGATTGAAGGCGCGCCTTTGTCAGTCGCGGCTGCGCGCGAAACCGTGATGCTCGCCACCGAAATGGGTCGCGCGGCTGCACTGGAGGCTGGCTGGGCGGCGCATGAAAGCGCGTACAACAGCGATGATGCACAAGAAGGCCCGCGCGCCTTTTCGGAAAAGCGTAAACCACTATGGTCGGGGCGTTAAGGCGGGTCCGGCCTGCGCCTATTCACCTACAGCAGATGATGATCAAATTTGGGCGGGGTGGGCTGGTGCCTTTCTCATCGCGGCCTAGCTGATTGCCAATACACTCGTCAGGATGATTCGTACCAGTTCGGCATGGCCACGTGCGCCGGTTTTGGCGTAGATTTTCTTTGAGTAATTACGCGCGGTTTCGACAGTCAGCCCAAGGGCATTGGCGGCTTCGGAGATGCTCGTCGCTTGCGCCAGCATCCATGCCAATCGCGCCTCGCTGGGCAGTAAGCCGAACAGATCGACCAATTGCTCGCACCGGTCGGCCTGCGAGCGACGGTCGCCGCTGACATATATGATTGCTACAGGTGTTTTGCTGCCGGAAAAGGCGGGCCTTTGTAACGGCGTCACAAGCATCTCGACCCATGGATCCTTGCTAAGATTGAAGGCTTGCGGGCGCGCATCCCGGTTTCCGGCAAAATCCTTTAGTAGCGCGGTCAACTCCCGGTCGATAGCGGGCGATGCAGGCACCAGCCGCTCGTAACGCCCCCTCCGCAACAGCGTGCCCCATTGGAAAAGCTGTTCGACATTGTCGGTCGCATCGATGATCCGGCAAGTGGCGTCGAGCGACAACCAGCCCATTTTTAACCGGTCAAACGCCTGGCCCGTAACCGCCGAACGAAAGCGTTCGCGCTCAAATGCTGCAAAACTGCGCAACGCAATCCGCAAATGCGGGGCCAAAGCTGTTAATAGCGCGCTGGTCGCCGAGCCAATATTTCTACCTCCTGAACAGCTCAGCCACAGGTCGATGCCGCCTGGTTCAGCCACCCGGATTGAGCGCATATTGGTCAACCCCTGCGGCAACATCACGGTTTCATAAAAAGCTTGCTGCCGGGCGTCGGCAGGATTGAGCAATTCCTCCAGCGCATAGACCCGCCCCGGACGCATGGTCTGGTAAGGAAACGGATCGCGCAAATCGCGGTCAACGAATAGTTTGCGGAGATTTTCTGAAGGTGGTTCGCCTGCAAAAAGCTCGACCACCGCCTCCTCATCCACCGGACGAAAGATCAACGTCGTGAAACGCGCACCGGTTTTCGCGAGCAACCGGTTCAGAAAATCATGCCATAAGGGTGTCTCAAACATCCCTTCGTGCAGAGCTTGCAGCAATCCATCATCGTCCACGCGCATGGCATTTCCTATATACTCCCATATGGGAGGTTCAAGAGGCTTTGGCTTAGCCCATATGATGTCGGATAGTTGTTGAAGGACATTACCCATGACGCGTACATTAACCCATTTGGAGCGGCTGGAGGCCGAGGCCATCCACATCATGCGCGAAGTGATTTCGGAATCCGAAAGGCCGGTAATGCTCTATTCGGTCGGCAAAGATAGCGCGGTGATGCTGCATCTTGCGCGAAAAGCATTCTACCCTTCGCCGCCACCTTTCCCGCTGCTCCATGTTGATACCACTTGGAAATTTCAGGAAATGTACAAGCTGCGCGACCGGATGGCAGCGGAGAGCGGCATGGAACTGCTTGTCTATCATAATCAGGAGGCGATGGATCGCGGCATCAATCCGTTCGATCATGGCCCGCTCCATACCGATATGTGGAAGACCGAAGGTCTGAAAATGGCACTCGATCATTACGGCTTTGACGCGGCCTTTGGTGGCGCACGGCGTGACGAAGAAAAGAGCCGCGCCAAGGAGCGCATTTTTTCGTTCCGTACCGCAACGCATGGCTGGGATCCAAAGAACCAGCGCCCCGAACTGTGGAATCTTTACAACGCGCGCAAATCCAAGGGTGAGTCGATCCGCATCTTTCCAATCTCCAACTGGACCGAGCTCGACATCTGGCAATATATCCATCTCAACGACATCCCCATCGTTCCGCTCTATTTCAGCGCCAAACGACCTACCTATGTGCAGGATGGGCAGTTGTTCATGGCCGATGATATCGAGCGGCTGAAAAAAGTGATGGGCACACTGCCCGAAATCACCGAACGCTCGATCCGTTTCCGCACTCTTGGCTGTTCTCCGCTGACCGGTGCTGTCGAAAGCGATGCCAAAACATTGCCCGAGGTTATTCAGGAAATGCTGCTGACCACCACAAGCGAGCGGCAAGGGCGCATCATCGACAAGGATGGCGGCGACGCCAGCATGGAAAAGAAGAAGCAAGAGGGATATTTTTGATGCCAAATTCTTCTGAAAATCCAGAAATCTACAAAACCGACGCATTGATCGCCGAGGATATCAACGCCTATCTCGACACGCATCAACATAAGAGCCTGTTGCGCTTCATTACCTGTGGTTCGGTCGATGATGGCAAATCGACCCTGATCGGGCGGCTGCTCTATGACAGCAAGATGATCTTTGAAGATCAGCTCGAAGCGCTTCAGGCCGACAGCAAGCGCGTCGGCACGCAGGGTCAAGAAATTGACTTCGCGCTCCTCGTCGACGGCCTGGCGGCAGAGCGCGAACAGGGCATCACCATCGACGTTGCCTATCGCTTTTTTGCGACCGAAAAGCGCAAATTCATTGTCGCCGATTGTCCGGGGCATGAGCAATATACCCGCAACATGTTCACCGGTGCTTCGACTGCGGACCTTGCGGTGATGATGATCGACGCGCGCAAAGGCGTGTTGGTGCAAACGCGCCGACACAGCTATTTGTGCAACCTGATCGGTATCAAAAATATCGTATTGGCCGTCAACAAGATGGATCTAATCGACTATGATCAGGCAAAATATGACGCCATTGTTGCAGACTATGCCGCCTTTGCCGCCGAAGTCGGAATCAGGAATTTTGTCGCCATGCCAATCTCGGGGTTCAAAGGCGACAATATCACGACGTTGAGTGAGAACACTCCGTGGTACAGCGGCAAGCCGTTGATCAAGCATCTCGAATCGGTCGAGATTGACAATGAAGCCGACCAGACAAAACCGTTCGGCTTGCCGGTGCAATGGGTCAATCGGCCCAACCTCGATTTCCGTGGATTTTCCGGGCTCATTTCAACCGGCTCGGTCAAGCCCGGTGCCGCTGTCCGTGTGCTGCCATCGGGCAAGACCACCACAATAACCAAAATCGTCACGATGGATGGCGAACTCGACGAAGCTGTGGCTGGCCAGTCGATCACGGTTTGCTTTGCCGATGAAGTGGATTGTTCACGCGGGAATGTTATCGTCGTCGCCGATCATCCTCCCGAAGTATCAGACCAGTTCGAAGCCACCATCGTCTGGATGGACGACGATGCACTGCATGTTGGGCGGTCTTACTGGTTGAAGCTTGGCACACAGATGGTTTCGGCGACTGTCCAACAGCCGAAATATACCGTCAACGTCAACACCATGGAACAGTTGGCGGCAAAGACGCTTGAGCTCAACGCAATCGGTGTTGCCGAATTGGCAACCGACAAGCCGCTGGTGTTCAAATCCTATGCCGAAAGCCGGACGCTAGGGGGCTTCATCCTGATCGACAAGATTACCAACCGTACCGTCGGCGCAGGAATGTTGCATTTCAGCCTTCGTCGTGCGCAAAATGTGCACTGGCAAGCGACCGATATCGGCCGTGAGGAACATGCCGGTCTGAAGAACCAGAAGGCCCGTGTGCTCTGGTTCACCGGGCTTTCGGGATCAGGCAAATCAACAATCGCCAATGAGGTTGAAAAGACACTCAACCTGATGAACCGGCACACATTCCTATTGGACGGGGACAATGTCCGGCACGGACTGAACAAGGATCTTGGCTTTACCGAAGCCGACCGGATCGAAAATATCCGCCGCGTCGGCGAGGTCGCAAAATTGATGGCCGATGCCGGCCTGATTGTCCTCACCGCCTTTATCAGCCCATTTCGTGCCGAACGTGATATGGTGCGCGCGATGCTGCCCGAAGGCGAATTTATTGAAATATTTGTCGATACCCCGCTTGAGATTGCGGAGGCGCGCGACGTAAAGGGGCTATACAAAAAGGCGCGATTGGGGGCTTTGAAAAACTTCACCGGGATCGACAGCCCTTATGAAGCACCGATCAATCCCGAAATTCGCGTAAACACCGTTGAAATGACCCCTGCTGAAGCAGCCGGGCATATCGTCCGCCAGATCATGCCGCTAAAGTGAGAAATCCCATGAATGATCACGAACTCGCAGCACGTCTAGCCCATGTTGCTGGTAAGATTTTGCTTGATGTCCGGGCATCGCGGGCCCTGTCGGGTAAAGCGCTTGGCAAAGCGGGAGACCAGACCGCAAACCAATTTCTATGTCATGCCATCCGCGAACAGCGCCCCGGGGACGGCCTATTATCCGAAGAGGAAAAGGACAACCCGGAGCGTCTTTCGAAATCACGCGTATGGATTATCGATCCGGTCGACGGCACCCGCGAATATGGCGAAGAGCGGACAGACTGGGCAGTGCATGTAGCGCTTGCCATTGATGGCAAAGCCACAATCGGTGCGGTCGCCCTTCCCGACTTAGGGGTCGTGCTTCGCACTGATCAGCCGCAGGCACTCCCCCACGCACCTGCTACGCCGCGCATGGTTATTAGCCGTACCCGACCCGCCAAAGAAGCCGTCGAGGTTGCCGAGAGAATCGGTGCCGAGCTTGTGCCGATGGGCAGCGCCGGGGCCAAGGCGATGGCCATTGTTCGCGGGGAAGCAGAAATTTACCTGCATACCGGTGGGCAATTTGAGTGGGACAACTGTGCGCCTGTTGCTGTGGCAGCCGCTTATGGCCTCCACGCGAGCCGCGTTGATGGCAGCCCCATGGTTTATAACCAAGCGGATCTCTATATGCCCGATCTGCTGATTTGCCGCCCCGAATGGGCGGAACGGATATTGTCTTACCTAATCTAAAAATATGGTGGCGCAGCCAATCGATACCCTATGCCTGCTTCAATTATTCAGAATATAATTCAAAATGATCTGGCTACCGTTTTCATAAGTATAGAATATTCACCTTCCCTCACCCCAATCCAGCACAGGCCGCCTCAAGCCACGCCTTCGCATCGCCCTCCAACTGCGGCCCCACAACCTCCAGCACCTTTGCGTGATAGTCATCCCACCAGCGCAGTTCGTCGCGGGTCATGATTGCGGTATCGACCAGCGTCCGGTCAATCGGGGCGAAGGTCAAAGTTTCGAACCCGAAATAGCGGCCTTCTGCGCCTGTAATCTCGCGTTCCTCAACCAGCACGAGATTCTCGATGCGGATGCCGTATTCACCCGTTTTATAATAGCCTGGCTCGTTTGAAAGGAACATGCCGGGGAGCAAAGGCTCATCGGTGCCCGCCTGACCACCCGCGAATTTGCCGATCCGCTGCGGGCCTTCATGCACGGCGAGGAAGCTGCCGACGCCGTGACCGGTGCCATGGGCATAATCGACGCCTGCGGCCCACAGGTGCATCCGTGCGAGCGTATCCAATTGCGCGCCGCGTGTGCCTTCGGGGAAGGTCGCCAAAGCCAGCGCGATATGGCCTTTGAGGACGCGGGTGAAGCGGTCTTTCATTTCCGCGCTCGGTTCACCGGGGCCAACCCAGACGGTGCGGGTTACGTCGGTCGTGCCGTCAAGATATTGCCCCCCTGAATCGACCAGATAGACGCTGCCGGGGTCAATCCGGCGGTTGGTGGTTTCATCAACCTTATAGTGGCAGATCGCGCCATTGGGGCCTGCACCCGAGATGGTATCGAACGACAAATCCTTGAGCTTGCCCGTCGCCACGCGGAAATCGCGGAGCTTGGCGGCGGCAGACAATTCGGTCAATGCGCCCTTGGGGGCTTCACCTTCAAGCCAGTGGAGGAAGCGCGAGAGCGCGGCCCCATCGCGCTTCTGCGCGGCGCGTTGCCCGGCTTGCTCAACCGGATTTTTCTGCGCTTTGGGCAGGATCGTTGGATCACGCAAGGGAACGATCTGCGCACCGCCCGCTGCTAGCCGGTCAAAAATCGCCGCAACCGCACGGTCGGGATCAACCGCAATGCGCTTACCCTTCATATCCCCCAGCGCAGGGGCGAACGCCGAACGCGGGTGGACGCGGACGGCATTGCCAAGATGTTGCCGCACGGCATCGTCAACCTTCTCAAGCTCGACATACAGATCAGCCGTGCCGTCTGCGCCGAGCATCGCAAAAGAGAGCGCAACGGGGGTATGCGACACATCTTCGCCGCGAATGTTGAACGTCCATGCGACCGAATCGAGTGCGGAAATCACCGCCGCATCAAGATTATGCTGGGTGAGCCAATCGGCCACTGCCGCACGTTTTTGCGCTGAACTTTGCCCGCTATATTGATCCTCAAGCGCGATCATCTTTGCATCCGATGGCGCTGGCTGTTCGGCCCACACAGCGTCAACCGGATTGCGATCAACCGCAACCAACTCTGCTCCTTTTTCAGCAAGCGCCTTGCCCGCTGCTTCTGCCCAGCCCTTGGTATGTACCCACGGATCATAGCCTATCCGACCGCCCGATGCGGCATGTTCGGCCAGCCAATCGGCGATGCTGGTTTCGGGCACGCCGACATATTGCCAATGTTTGGCCGATACCTGTTCACGCACCTGGATCGTGTAACGCCCGTCGGTGAAGATCGCGGCCTCCTCGCCCATCACCACAGCCGTTCCCGCCGAACCGCCAAAGCCCGTCAGCCAGCCAAGCCGCTGCGCATATTCGCCGACATATTCGGACATATGCTCATCACATATCGGCACGACAAAACCATCAAGGCGGTCAGACTTCAATTGTTCACGCAGGGCGGCGAGGCGATCTTCATAGGTGGACATGGGTTGCTCTCATTCTCTAAGGGTGGCTCTGATATAAGCGAGGTGTTCGTTCCATGAAAGCACTGCTCTGCATTTCCTTTGCACTCGCCATTTTGGCCACCCCTGCCTTTGCCCAGAAAGCCCCGATGACTGATATTCCAAAGCCACCCGTCGCCGCCAAAAAACCGCACAGCTACACTCGCCACGGCGTCACCATCAGCGATGATTATCATTGGCTCAAAGACGAGGGCTATCCCAAGGTCGATGATGTGCCGGTGCTTGAGTATCTCAAGGCCGAGAACGCCTATTTCGAGGCGCAGATGAAGCCCCACGCCGCGTGGGTTGAAACGATTTTCACCGAGATGAAGGCGCGGCTCAAGGAAGACGAATCGACCGTTCCACAAAAAGACGGTGCCTACATCTATTGGGAGGCTTACGAAAAAGGCGCACAGTATAAAAAATGGATGCGCAAACCCGTGGCCGGTGGCTCCGACGAAGTGATGCTTGATGAGGCCAAGCTCGCCTCGGCACATGAATATTTCCGCCTCGGTGCGCTCAGCGTTAGCCGAGATGACCGGATCATGGCCTATTCGACTGATACCGACGGGTCAGAGCGCTTCACCGTCCATTTCCGCGATCTGGCAACGGGCAAAGAGCTTCCCGATACAATCCCCGGCATCAACGGCAGTCTTGTGTTCAGCGCCGATGGCAAGCACCTGCTATACACCCCTGTCAATGAGCAATGGCGCTCAGAAAAGGTGATGCTCCATACGCTTGGCACGCCGGTCTCGGGTGACACGCTGCTCTACAAGGAAGCCGATCAGGGTTTCCAGGTCGGTATCAGCAGCACCCAATCCGACAAATATATCGTCATCTCAACCGGCGATAATGCGACGAGCGAGCTGCGCCTGATCCCCGCGAGCGATCCGCTGGCCAAGCCGATCCTGATCCGCGCGCGCAAGGTTGGCGTTGAATATGATGTTGAAGAGCATGAAGATACGCTCTTCATCCACACCAATGATATCAGTACCCAGTTTAGGCTTGTAACGGCGAGCATCGACAAGCCCGGCGAATGGGCTGAGCGGATTGCCCCATCCAAAGATTTTTACATGACCGGGGTAACCACCTTCGCCGATTTCTTCGTCGTTGAAGGGCGTGATCGCGGCCTCGATCAGATCGAGATCCACAGCTATGCCGGTGGCGCGCCAAAACGGGTGCCCTTCCCCGAGGCAAGCTATTCCGCAGGGCTAGATGACAACCCCGAATATAAGATCAGCAAGCTGCGGCTTTCCTATGAATCGATGGTCACGCCCGATACGGTGTTTGATTATGATCTGGCGCACGCAAAGCTGATCACGCTCAAAGTGCAAGAAATCCCCAGCGGCTATGACGCCAGCCAATACACCACCGAGCGCGTTGAAATCACCGCGCGTGATGGCACCAAGGTGCCGGTGTCGGTGGTTTACAAAAAAGGCTTCAAGAAGGACGGCAACGGCCCGCTCTACCTCTATGCCTACGGCGCTTATGGCTATGCGATCCCGCCGGGCTTTTCGACCGTGCGGCTGTCTTATCTTGATCGCGGCTTTGCCTATGCCATCGCGCATATTCGCGGCGGCGATGACCTAGGCCAGCAGTGGCAGCTTGATGGTAAACTCACCAAGCGCACCAACACCTTCAATGATTTCGTCGATAGCGCCAAGGGGCTGATTGACCTCGATTTTGCCCGCGCTGGCCGTGTTGTGGCCGCAGGCGGCTCGGCAGGCGGCGAACTGATGGGCGTGGTGGTCAACACCAACCCAGAGCTTTGGGGCGCAGTCGCGGCGCATGTGCCCTTCGTCGATGTGCTCAATACGATGCAGGATGAAACGCTGCCGCTAACGCCGGGCGAATGGCCCGAATGGGGCAACCCGATCACAGACAAAGCCGCGTTTGATCTGATCCGCAGCTACTCCCCCTATGATCAGGTGAAGCCGCAAAAATACCCACCGCTGTTTGTGACGGCAGGCCTAAACGACCCCCGCGTCACCTATTGGGAGCCCGCCAAATGGGTCGCCAAACTGCGCGAGCTTAAGACCGACAATAATGCCCTGATGCTCAAAACCAACATGGGCGCAGGCCATGGCGGGAAATCAGGCCGATTTGAGTCGCTCAGGGAGGATGCCGAGGAGGTCGCGTTCTTCCTGTGGCAATTGGGGATGGTGAAGTGAGGTGTCATGCGCCTATTGACACCTAACGTATTTTCACTATTGGTGATTCGTGAAAATTGTTTCGATCCGTCACAAAGGCTTGGCCCGTTTTGTCGAAAAAGGGGATGCGTCAAAACTGGATCAACGCATCATTGGCAAGATTAGAGTGCAAATCACTTTTCTGACTGGCATGTCGCATAGCGATGAGTTTAGGGATTTGTCATTCTGGAAAGCGCACCAATTGAGCGATGATCGCTGGAGCTTGCATGTTACCGCCAACTATCGCCTGACCTTTGCGGTGGATGATGCAGCACAAGAAATACGGATTCTCAATCTGGAGGATTATCACTGATGACTATGGAAATCGCCATGCACAGCCCAAGCCATATCGGCGCATTTGTGCGCGAAATTGTTGAGGGTCATGATCTTAACGTGTCCTCAGCTTCACGTGTTTTAGGGGTAACACGTCAGACGCTGTCGATCCTGATCAACGAACATGGCGGCCTCTCCCCCGACATGGCACTACGTATCGAAAAGGCGTTTGGCGTGCGGATGGATACCCTCCTCAAAATGCAAACCGCATGGGAGATTGCCGAGGCTAGGAAGCGCGAGGGGGCGTTTGATATCGCGCGGTATATGGCGGCGTGAAGGTGCGGCTATTCTGATCTCAACTCTCAATTGCTTCTGAATGAAGCTTCACCGCGCGATGAGCTTTTCACCACTTCCAAAGCTCGTTCTTCACTCTCGAAAAATTTGGTCGGATCAACGCGGTGCCTCGACATCATGTCGATCCCAATGGGATTTTGGTTCAAGGTCTCAATCAGCTTATCAAGCTGCTCATCGGTTTTTGATTTTGCTAGCTCGCTCGCAACAGGTAGCAGTCGTTCAAGCGCGTTGATAATCGGTAGGCTGACCTGCGAAGTGCGGGTTGTCACACAGGGGCGGAAACCAGAATCTTGCTCGATCAAAAGGATTGTCTGTTCCGACCATATCTTTTGACCGATGATTTCGCCGTGATAGACATGCGCAATGCCTCTGTTTCGCAAATTTACGATTAGCTCGTGATCAGCGAGTAAGTCTGGGGACAGTTTGCCGGCAATCGCTAACGACCCTCTTTGGCCTCGCCCACCGTTACCAGCGGTGGCTCGCTCATAAAGCAGCGCCGCTTGCATCAGTAAAGCCGACTCTGTCGCTAGCTTCTCAAGGGTTCCTGCTTTCCTCGGGCTATTTAGAAGCTGTTTGAGGGCCACCACACAAGTTTCCGCTTGAGCTAGGTCAGCGCGACAAGACTGATAGAAAAGCGCCCTCGCAATAATTTTGTTCAACTTAGAAAACTCAGGACGCATTGATAGCTCGCACTGCAAGGAGCGAATATCAACAAAGGCTGGCAAATCGCTCACAGTTTTGACGTCAAACTTCATCCCCCGCCCTCGGTGCCTCCCCGCGCTCCCGGGTCATCACCTCAAGCGCCGCACCAATATCGGCGCGCTTGCGACGTTCCTCAAAGAAATCGGCGGTGCGCAATGCCGAGAGTTTCTCAGCCACCGCTGTTACAATGAACTGGTTGAGGCTAGTGCCATCATCGCGTGCGACCTTTTCGACTTCGCGCTTAAGAGAGGTGGGAAGGCGCAGGGCGTAATTGCTGGCAACACTCATTTCAAAATCTCCAAAATCTGGCGGGGCGTGGCGAGGGTTACATTGAATTTATCGGCAGCCATCGCAAAGTCCCGTGTGTTGAACGTAACAATCGTACGATCCTGTGCATTGATCGCGGCTTCAAGCACCATTTCATCATCGGCATCACGCAGTTGCGGACGCCAGCGAAAGTGAATCTCGACAGGATCGGCAACCGCTGCCAAAGCATCAATCAAATTGGCCGCTTCGACGCGTGTCAGTCCACCCGCTTGCAAATGCTCCGCACGCGTTGCCACCGCTTCATATTCAAGCACGAGTGCGACTGAAATCTCGATAGGCATTTCCCGCCGTAACACGCGCCTGACAATCTCCGCCGATGCACCCTTCGTGCTGCGGATAGCCGCGACGATAACATCGGTGTCGAGTATCATCGGAGAATAATACATATTGCGGGCGATATGTCAATTCAATGGCTTGACCCCAGCCACACTGCGCTAGATAGCCTCCACCATGTCCACGCCCTACACCCTCACCATCACCGCCAGCCCATCCGACATCGACGAGCTCGGCCATGTCAATAACGCCGTGTGGGTGCGCTGGATTCAGGATGTTTCGACCGCGCATTGGCTTTCGCTCGCAACGCCTGAGCAGAATGAAGCCTATATCTGGATCGTCACGCGGCATGAGATTGATTATCGCGGTAATATCTCAGTTGGCGAAAGTGTGACGGCGCGGACGTGGCTGAGCGAGATGCCGCGCGGCGCGCGGTTTAATCGCAATGTTGATTTCGTGGCGGAAGACGGCAAGACCATCGTCACCGCCAAAACCGCTTGGGCGCTGGCTGACCGCGAGAGCGGGCGTCTCTTGAGGATTCGCGCCGATATTATTGAGCCATTTATGGCGTGATAAAATGGTGGTGCGGGCGGGGGGACTCGAACCCCCACGGGCAAACGCCCGACGGATTTTCTTACCCGCTACGGCTTTCGCCGCCGCCCCGCAGAAACGGCGCGTTTGTGGTCTGGACTATCCCTTCGCCGTGCCTTGGTGATTCCCAAGGGTTAGGCGCTGCCCGTCTAGTCTCTACACCTTCCACAGCGCTTTCGCGCCACGGCTTGGCTCGGGATCGCCATTTTACAGGGTTCCCCGAATTTGAGCAGTTCTACGCCGCGCGTTTCCGCGTGGGCACTCAATTTGGTCTAAGTCCGTTGCGTCTACCATTCCGCCACGCCCGCTTAACCAAGCGGGGCTATAAGCGATTTTCGGCAGCCCTGTGAAGCGCAATTACGCGCGAACCGTTCAGTCGTTGAGCCGCAGGCGAATTTCTTTGCCGGGCTTGAAATGCGGAACACGCTTTGCCTTAATTTCCACATCAATCCCGGTGCGCGGATTGCGACCCACACGGGCCCCGCGCGAACGCGTCGAAAATGCACCAAACCCGCGCAACTCGACGCGGCCATCCCCCGCGAGATGCTCTGTAATAGTATCGAAAAATACGGTTACTATATTGTCGACTTCACGCATCGATAGTCCTGGATTTGCCTTTACCAGCAACTGAACCAGCTCCGAACGGATCATACTCACCCCCACGACGAGGTCAGGTTCAACAAGATCAACCCCACCATGGAGATGACCACAGACAATAACCCACGCACTACCTTCGCAGTGATTATGTCTCGACACAGCCTCGTCAGCACCCAATTTGGCTGAAATCTTGGATTTTGCAAGCAAATATGAACGAACATCATGAATGTGTTCGTCAGGCGTTTCATCCAAATTGAAACTATCGCCTAAGATCAAACACTTGGATAGAGGGCCGCCCAGTCGCATTTATTTTGCGACAGGGCGGCTGGAACGGTCTGATTTATTTTTTGGTGTCGCGTGCTTTGAGCGCTTCACCAAGGATATCGCCAAGCGATGCACCCGAATCGGATGAGCCATATTGGGCCACGGCTTGCTTCTCTTCGGCAAGCTGCATCGCCTTAACCGAGAAGTTTGGCTTCTTTGAACGGTCAAAGCCGATCACCATTGCATCAAACTTCTGGCCAACCTGAAAGCGGTCAGGACGTTGCTCATCACGGTCACGGCCAAGGTCGGTACGCTTGATAAAGCCGGTTGCGCCGTCATCACCCGCCTGTACTTCGAGTCCGCCATCGCGCACTTCAAGCACAGTTACGGTAACAACCGCATTTTTGCTAAGCCCTGAACCTGCCGAAGCGGCCGCACCACCGCCAACGGCTGGCGCACCCTTTTCAAGCTGCTTGATACCCAGCGAGATGCGTTCTTTTTCAACGTCAATGTCGAGAACGATGGCGGTAACGCTTTCACCCTTGCGATGGAGGTTAAGCGCATCTTCGCCCGAAATGCCCCATGCAATGTCTGACATGTGCACCATGCCGTCAACATCGCCGTCAAGCCCGATGAACAGGCCGAACTCAGTCGCATTCTTGACTTCGCCTTCAATCTGGCTGCCAACGGGATGTTCTGCCGCAAAGGCTTCCCACGGGTTGTTGACGGCTTGCTTGAGACCAAGCGAAATACGACGCTTTTCGGTATCGACTTCGAGGACGATAACATCAACCTCTTGGCTCGTCGAAACGATCTTGCCAGGGTGGACGTTCTTCTTCGTCCAACTCATTTCGGAAACATGGACGAGTCCTTCAATGCCCGCTTCAAGCTCAACAAACGCACCATATTCAGTGATGTTGGTGACGCGGCCCGAAAGCTTTGTGCCCACTGGATAATTGGCAACTGCGGCTTCCCACGGATCGCTTTCAAGCTGCTTCATGCCAAGCGAGATACGCTGCGTATCCTTGTTGATACGGATGATCTGCACCTTGACCGAATCGCCGATCGCAATAATTTCGCTCGGGTGGGCAACGCGCTTGTAGCTGATGTCGGTTACGTGGAGCAGGCCGTCAATCCCGCCAAGATCAACAAACGCGCCGTAATCGGTGATGTTCTTGACGATGCCGTCAATCACCTGACCTTCGGCCAGCGTCGAGATCAGGCCGGTGCGTGCTTCTGCGCGGGTCTCTTCAAGGATGGCGCGGCGCGAAACAACGATGTTGCCACGGCGGCGATCCATCTTGAGGATCTGGAATGGCTGAACAATGTCCATCAGCGGAGTGACATCGCGCACGGGACGGATATCGACCTGGCTGCCAGGCAGGAACGCCACTGCGCCCGAAAGGTCAACGGTGAAGCCGCCCTTGACGCGGCCAAAGATCACGCCGTCAACGCGCGCAGATTCGGTGAATTCGGCTTCAAGCTTATCCCAAGCAGCTTCGCGACGGGCACGGTCACGGCTGAGCATTGCTTCGCCGTTTGAATTTTCAACGCGGTCAACAAACACTTCGACTTCATCACCAACCTTGAGGTCAGCCTTCTGGCCGGGCGCTGCAAATTCGCGAAGCGGCACGCGACCTTCGGATTTGAGGCCAACGTCGATGACGGCCATGTCATTTTCGATTGCGGTGATGATGCCTTTGATGACCCGGCCTTCAAAGCCTTGGTCTTCACCACCGAGTGATTCGTTGAGGAGTGCCGCGAAATCATCGCGCGTTGGGTTTGCCGAAGAGGCCATGTGTTAGAGTTCCTATATCAATTTTTCCGGCCAAGCGGTTGGTTCCGCTGGTCTTGTTTGGCCGAACTGCCATGCCCACACCATATGAACACAGCATCCACCGAGTGATATCGATAGGGGGACGGGGAGCAGCGCCTCAGCGCTTGATCCGGGCCTCCACAAGCGCAATCGCCCGTTGGATGGCGGCGTCTATAGTCAAATCACTGGTATCAAGCAAGTCAGCATCAGTCGCACAGGAGAGCGGCGCATCCGCCCGCCCCGAATCGCGCGCATCACGCGTGCGGATGTCGGCAAGGATATCGGCATAGTCACGCGCGGGATCATCGCCGTGACGTCGCTTTGCGCGCACCTCAGGGCTTGCGACCACAAACAGTTTTGCATCGGCTTCAGGGGCGATCACTGTGCCAATATCGCGCCCGTCAAGCACGGCCCCGCCCGCTTGATGGGCAAAATCTTGTTGCCGTTTGAGCAGCGCCGCACGCACCGCAGGATGGATCGACACCCGCGAAGCCAGCCCGCCCACTGCCTCGCTACGCAGTTCAGGATCGCTCAAAAACGCATCTTCAAATCCGCACGCCAAAAGGGCATCGGCTTCGCAATCGGGGTCACCCCCGGCGCGCACCGTCGCAACCCCCACCGCACGGTAAAGCAGCCCCGTATCAAGGTACGGCAAGCCAAAATGCGCCGCAAGTGCGCGGGCGATCGTCCCCTTGCCCGATGCTGCGGGGCCATCAACCGCAATGATCATTCCGGTTGCCTTCGCAGTGCGCGGATCAATCCAACCAAGGCAATTATCGCCCACGCCACTTCAAGTATAACGGCGGCCAGATTGAAATTAACCGACAGCGAAACCAACAGCAGCACCGCACCGACCAGATTGAGCGCATTAAAGAGCAGCTTGTTCAACCTCTGCGCCATATTGGCGTAGAGGAACGCCCCGATAAACAGCACGCTGCCGCAGATCCCGATGATATCAGCGGTCAACGATGTTAGCATTGCGCCAAGCCTTCCACACCGTCCACAAATCCCGGAAAGCTTGTCGCAACCGGTGCCATGTCGTCAATCGTCACGCCGCGCTCTGACACCAAACCAGCGACGGCAAAGCTCATCGCGATTCGGTGATCAAGTTCGGCGGCGATGGTTGCGCCGCCCACGAAAGCCTCCCCGTCGCGGCCTTCAACAATCAGACCGTCTTGCAGCTCTTCAGCCTTCACCCCAATCGCGCGCAAGCCTTTGGCCATCACCGCGATCCGGTCTGATTCCTTGACGCGCAGTTCTTCAAGCCCGCGAAAGACGCTGCGCCCTTTGGCCATTGCTGCGGCGATGAACAGGATCGGGAATTCATCAACCATGCTTGGCACAATCGCCGGGTCGGTTTCGATCCCCGTCAGCGCCGAATGGGTGACCGTCAGATCAGCGACAGGCTCGCCGCCGACTGTGCGCTGATGGCCGTAGCTGATATCTGCCCCCATCGCCGCAAGCACCTTGAATATCCCTGCGCGCGCTGTGTTCAGCCCGACATTGGCAATCGTCACGCACGACCCCGGCACAATCAGCGCGGCGACGGCAAAAAAGGCCGCAGATGAAGGATCACCCGGAACGACAATATCCTGCGGGTGCAGTTCGGCCTCGCCGCGAATCGCGATCGTCCGCACCCCCGCACCGTCCGTCTCGACGCTCAGCTCGGCACCAAATCCGGCGAGCATCCGTTCGCTATGATCGCGCGTTGGCACCGGCTCGATCACGCGGGTGATCCCGGCGATATTAAGCCCGGCGAGCAGGATCGCGCTTTTCACCTGAGCCGAGGCAACCGGCAGCCGGTACGTAATCGGCACCGCCGGGCACGCCCCGCGCAGCATCAGCGGCAGCCTGTCACCCGATGTTGCAGTAACACCCGCCCCCATCAGCGACAGTGGATCAATCACGCGTGCCATCGGCCGTTTCGACAGCGAGGCATCGCCGATGAAGGTCGCAGTGATCGGGTGCGATGCGATCAACCCCATCAACAGCCGGGTCGATGTCCCGCTATTGCCCATATCAAGTGCGGTCTGCGGCTGCATCAATCCGCCAACCCCGACGCCGTGGACATGCCAGACGCCCGTCTCATCGCGGACGATATCGGCCCCCATCGCGCGCATGGCACCAGCGGTTGCAAGCACGTCATGCCCTTCAAGCAGCCCGTCTATCCGGCTTTCCCCAACCGCGAGTGCCGAGAGCATCAGCGCGCGGTGCGAGATTGATTTATCGCCTGGAACTATGATCGTTCCGGTCAGCGGTGGGCTTTTACAAAATGTCGCGGGGCTAGTCATATGACGAGCGCTTTTGACAGCGGCGCTATGCTATGGCAAGGCGCACCGCGATTGGCGGTCAATCCCCGCCAGATGACATTAATTAAAAGGTTTTGAGACTCATGGTGAAGCCTGAATGGGGCACCAAGCGCAGTTGTCCGAAATGTGGCGTGCGCTTTTACGATTTGACCAAGGATGAGCCCGTTGTCTGCATTTCATGCGGCAATAGCTGGGTTCCCGAACCAATTCTGAAATCCAAACAGCCGATGCCGTTTGAAGAGGCCAAGAAGATTGACCCCAACGCCGCCGATTCGGATCTGGGTGATGATCTGGCTGAACTCGAAGTTGACGAAGACGCTGAAATCTCGCCCGATGACGAGGTTGATATTGGCGGCGACGACGATTTGGGCGTTGATACTGGCGAACAACAGACCGACGTTTGATCTATTGATTTAGGAGCGGTGCCTGCCTAAAGGCATCGCTCATTGGGGCCTTAGCTCAGTTGGTAGAGCGCTTCGCTGGCAGCGAAGAGGTCAGCGGTTCGAACCCGCTAGGCTCCACCAGTTTTCGCCTTAAAAAATCGCGCGGGGCGCGATTTTGGCGAAAACTCCCGAGCGATAGCGAAGGTAGCGCCCGCTAGTCTATACGCTTCAAGCAGCATGCCGGCGGACTGCGATCCCTTCACGTGAAGGCGATGCTATTGGCTTTGAAAACAGATATCCCTGCAACTGAGCACAACCAAGGTCACGCATTTTTACCATTTCTTCAGGCGTTTCCACGCCCTCGGCAGTT
>ERZ1292633.464-Hain-H41-02um-R1-464-length-48013-cov-161_pt1 | contig 48013 bp, 42 predicted proteins | sample MGYA00564406_ERZ1292633 | MGnify/ENA primary metagenome ERZ1292633 (study PRJEB36523, sample SAMEA6512639) | groundwater metagenome | collected 2019-01-08 | study: AquaDiva: Metagenomics assemblies of 32 groundwater samples | reverse complement strand
CCAGATAGAGCCAGCCTTCATCCGTCCACAGATAGGTAATGTCCGATGTCCAGGTTTGATTCGGGGCGGATGGCGTGAAGTCACGATTCAGCAGGTTCGCGGCCACCGGCAGGGTGTGCTTCGAGTCCGTCGTGACGTTGTACCGCCGCTTGTGGCGTGCCCGGATGCCGTGCTCTCGCATCAGCCGCTCAACCCGTTCTTTGCCGGCCGGGAATCCGCGCCCCCGCAACTCCCTCACCATTCTCGGGCTGCCGTATGCACCCTTGAGTTCTTCATGAATGGCACGGATCCACGTCAGCATCTGTGCGTCTGTCAGCCGCGTGCGATCTGGCGTGCCTCCTTGCTTCCAGGCGCGATAGCCGCTTTCGCTCACCGCAAGTACTCGACACATCTCGTCTACGGTGTAGACCGTGCGCTGCACCTCCATCCAGGCGTACTTCACAGAATGTCCCTTGCAAAGTACGCCGTCGCTTTTTTTAGGATTTCGTTCTCTCTCTTCAGGCGCACGTTCTCGGCGCGCAGGCGCGACTGTTCCATCTGTTCCGGCGTGACCACCTTGGCTCCAGCACCACTCAACCTGCCTGCCGCAGCTGCCTTGACCCAGTTCCGTAGCGTTTGCTCTATCAGTCCCAACTCTTTGGCCGCCGCTCCGGCTGTCATCCCGTCTTTGACTCGCGTGACCGCTAGTGCTTTGAACTCGGCGGTGTATACCTGCTTCGGTATCTTCATTTCGTCTTCCCTTTCATGGTGACTGCGATTGTACATCACCCTTGGAAGACGAAATTTCGGGGGAAGCTCAGTCCTTATAAATCACTAACATGCTTGGAACTGAAATTCATCTAGCGATAGCCACCAGGCCTCCTGGAATTAGGATGTACTCTTTGTCGACTAGCCGCTGTCAACAGAGAGCCACTGATTGCTGACGTTGTTCCTGTGCTTGAATCCTATGCAGGGGACGAAACTATACATTAGTTCATTGTAATGATATGCATGCTCTCAAGAGCTAGTCGCAATCAAACGCACCTGGATTAGTTATTGTGTAAGTCCTATTGGAAGTCGTCCCATCGCAAAAGAGCCCATTGTAATTGCCAGCCACTCCGCCTTCGCATCGATGAACCCCGTCATACCCTCTGTCGTCTCTGTAGTAACAGTTTGAGTAGCATCTACGTATGGTGCTATTTGTATTTTGGACCGTTATACGAACTGTATGGCCATTATTTGCCACAAAGCACTGCATCGAAACACCTCTCCGTCCCGCCTCACTCAAAACCTTTGGTTCCTTCGATGTCTCTTTGGCATCAACGCAATTCAAGCAGATTTGTTCGGAATTATCTTTTTTCATGACTTCGATGCGCGTTGATCGAATATCTGAAAGTGCTTTCTCCTCAGCGGAGACATATTCTATGCCAACGCAAAGCACTGGCAATGTTGCACAAAGCACTAAGATGCTCTTTGCTCTCATGGCAAGCCCTCCTCTGTTTGGATTGCTGACTGGCGCTCAAAGGACCGGAACGCCTTCTGCTGGTCGCTCAACCTTGCTCCCATAAAGTGATGAGCGAATGGTTCTTTACTGTATGAGCAATCGATCTGCATAAACAACCCTTTCACTGTGAACACCACCATCTAGACAATTAGCATACCCATTTGCCTGACATGAAACATTGCCTTCAGTGTATTTATCCTGGAGAATAACCTCTCGTTCTTCGAGGTATATGGAATGTGCTCGATTCTTTGCCTTCTCGAAGCGTAGCCGACCGTACCAGCGAGCCTCTGTGGCGTTATATAAGAGGTGAACCTCCTCTGGTCCATTTCCCTTGTGCAGAGGTACCCATGTGCGTGGTTTAGCCAATTCATCAAGATAGTGTTCAGTCTCGCTTGATCCTTGATGAGGTGGAACGGCAAAAAACTTCCCTTCATAGCAGTCCATCCGAGCTATCATGGTTGCCGCACCCGATGCGCCAAAAAGTTGTCCAGTTCTACCTGACACGCTCACTTGCACTTCAGTCTCCTTTTCGTCGTCTTTAATGATCTCAATCGATGCGGTTCGATGTGGCGTTAGCTGGACAAACTCTGTCGTGATTATCTTCGAGATAGCACATCCAGGCAGCGAGTGAGGTTGATATCGTGCCATGGCTAACCGCACAAAGGGGAAATAAGTCCTTTCTGGAGGTTCAATATGGATATCAACGTACCAACGACAGCTTTCTTGATGCCTCTCTGGTTTATACAGCGCCAGAGCCACTTTCTGAGCGGAGGGATCAGAAAGTAGATGAGTGTTGGGGTTGGATAACTCGAGTGGAACCACTTTGACGGGATCTTGCACCAACTGATTCGTGAAAGCTGCTGGGGGGATATGTTGAAGACACGATTCATTCGAAACTTCCCATATAGGATCACGACCCCAAGCCGTCACAAGATTGTTCAAGGAAATCGGATACGGATTAGTGGCCTGTGCGCTGGCCTTTTCGCGCCACTTCCTAAAGAGAGAGCCTGGCCATCTTTTATCTTTGTCAGCGTTATAGGTTGCTGCGCCTCCTTTGGGGTCAAACATATCTGGTGGCCAACAGACAAGCGCGAACAATTCTCCTTCACCGGATGAAAACCATGGTCTCTCCAGCCATACCCGGAACCATCCGCCTTCCCGACGACGATGAGCTGATCTGCCGTTTAATTCCGTCTCCCACTTAAGTAGCGGTACCACATAAGCGACTTTGGGATGGTCCGGCGGTCGTGAACTCTTGACCCATCTCGTGCAGATGACGTCTGATCGCTTCCTCTCCCCTTTGAAACGCTCTAAAAAATGATGTGAGGTTCGGCTCACGCTGGACAAAGTAAATTTTACTTCATGGGCTCTTGTGTCTTTAAAATCGACCACTCGGTTAGAGCGCAACTTCTCAATTCTTTCCTCATCATCATTTATTCGGCGACCAGTCTGTGCGCGGCTCCCACTCAAGAGAAGCAAGTCATTGTCGATGGGCGGTTCAGAATTGGCGAGGGTTGTTCCACGATACGGATGGTGTGCCTGAAACTTCGTATCCGAAATTGGCAAGATACCAGGAATTCTCTCAAGGACGAGGAGATGTCGGCGCCCGGTACGTATGATGCTACACGACCGGTCGTCATCTATATCTTCCCATTGCGCGACACATTCAATCTGGTCCGTGCTCACACGATCGAACTCAATATCGCCAGAGTACTCGGCTGATTGCGCCCCGACCTCTTTACGGTGTAAATCGAATCGCTGAGCTATTCTCGAATTCAACACGGGGGCGTGCGCGATTTGTTGGTCCGACAAGTCTGATACCTCGGCAAATCGCAGTGGTCCAATCGGAACCGGCACAGCATGAGTCAACTGAAGAGCTACGCTCGGATTGAGAAATTGAAACGAGATCAGGTTCACGTCGCGGGCAATGCGCCCATCGGCGATGTGACTTGGAAGATCGTCAGGAAATCGCTCATGCCAACGTCCTAGGCATTTAATGAGCCACTCCCGAGTGTCCTCTGGCTTTCCGACACAGTCCCGAGGCAACCCCAGCATCTCCTGACAAGTTCCCGCTTCAGCAGTGCAGAGGTAACGTGCCATCCATTCGACGACCCCCGAACAGGCCAACATCCGAATTCCCATCTCATACCAACATCGGACATAGATCTGGAAACCTGGCCGCACTCGAACTACAAAGGTATCTTTGCTCCACTGTACACTAAATCCAGATCGAGATAGTTCATCTACTGTACCCGCTTCAAGACTGATGGTCAGCGGCTTACAGTCAGGCCATTGGTGTGAGGAGTCGTAGTGATCAAAATAGTTCACCGACAGGAGATGATTGTCAGATGATCGATAGATGCCAATAATCAATCGCTTTGCCCAGGGATCAGGAAGGTAGGGGGTCTTCGGTTCAGTCGCGCTATTAGAGGCGTCAAAATAGGTTTTCCCATTGGATCCCGGAAAGGTGCCATCACTGTTCAACCTCACGCCGCGAAAGGCACTCTGGGGGGCTCTTCTCTGAAGATGCGGCTGATCATACATTTCTAGCCGAATGGCTTGCTCGAGACTTACACGAGGAGGGACCAGTATCCGTTTATCAGTCGCCTTGATGATTGTGCCATTCTCCAGACTTCCGACAACAAGATGGTCCTTGGATTCCTCTTTCAATGCCTCAAAGCCCAATGCTCGGTCGAGAGAAACTTTGGAGGACAAATGGACGTCTGGAGGAAGGACAGGTTCATTTCGAAACAAGGGGACAAGATAGCTATCTGCGTCAGTTTCCCTAATGTTTCCGATCTGCCGCGCACCCAGCACAAAGGCAGAGTTGCACTTGTAAAGATCCACAGCCTCTTCAAGCGGAACACTCCACCCATCCGCATACACCACTCTGAGGCCTATACGGTATCCCCACCCAACGCGCTGTTTAGGAAGTCCCTTATCAGGTGTATACCCAATTTTTAACCCGTTACACCCCGGCTTGAGAATAGAATCAGTCATGCCCAACAGGCCAGCCTTCCTGCATTCGATTGGAGGAGCCGCCAAACTCCAACCCTTCCAACAAAACAGTTCTCCAAGGCTGATGGTCGCATGCTCACCAGACTTGGTCGGAATTATTCTGGAAATGGGTGCCAGGAATCCTTCGTCAGCAACCGAGGGAGAGTGAAATTCCTTAAACAGGTCCTCCCTATAGCCCATCACGCTGGTGATGCGCCTCCTGACCAAGCTCTTCCATGGGTAATCACAGCTGGAAGTCCGTTCCGCCACATGAAGAGAAGATATATCTGGGCGGTATCCTACTATCAAATTGTCGGCATAATACGTGATAGTGGACCTGTCTTCTGTGATGGTATTCGTCAACCTCTCCTGAACATTACTAATGTCAGCTCGCACGAGGAGAGAGATGCCCGTTGTCGGCATCGACGGGATTTCCGCCATACATTCTTTTAACGACAGACCGCTATCAAACTTGCTCTGCAGCGTCGTCGCTACTTGGATACATTTTTCAAATCCATGGTCAATGTCTAACTGCTCAAGGACGTACTTGGGTTGATCACCCTCACATAAATCCAGACGCACACAGCCTTTGTAATATTTTCCGGGGTTCGCCTGATTTTCACATACTAGCGATTTATCGACTGTTTGAGATTGGTTCCGGACGGAGGGGAAGAACGTACCCGAATCGGTCACAACAACGGAACGGATCGCAGGATCAATGACCAATTGGTTGTCATGGACTATCTTCGTCACCCTAAGAAGGAGTTGTTTAGTCCCTTCGAGATTGATCTGTTTGCGAGGAACCTCGATTTCCAGCACAAGTCCGAGTACTTCGAGGAGCCAGGGATGAAAAAGTAGCTGACCGAGAGTCTGATGGAATTCTGGTTCGTCACAAGCTGGAGGTTCCTCGCCAGGAGGGTCGGGCATCCTGGCAAGGAAACGGCGCATGAGCAATTCTTCGAGCTTGTTCTCGAAAGCTATCGGCTCACCCTTGCCAGACTTTCGGTTATGGACCCCATCATAAAACACACGATCTAGCAATGAACCGAATTGAATGAAAAGCGTCCTTTCTCCTGTTACAGATAGACCTAACCGGTTTTCTTCGCCTCCTGCATCTGTCACTGACCTGGCTTCTTGCGACAGTTTGTTAGGGTGCGTATACAGCCGAGGGCTCAAGATCGACTTGGCAAGGCCGCCCCAGTTGGCCTCGGTGGTGGTTTTTGGCCAGGTCACGTCTGCATATGACCCCAATATTTTTGTAATTGTGTCATAGGCACGCACAGCAACTGAACCTTGAAGTGGATTATGGGTGGGCGAAAAGAGCGTCCTGAGACCTGCAATTGCCCCTTTTTCAGCAGAGTTAACGAAGGCTGTTTTGTGTGCCGGAAGATTTAAGAAGTTGCTATCAGGATGCCTCGATTTCGCGATTCCTGTTATGAGCACTTCGCCTATGCCTTTTGCGATCAGATCGGTACTGTTCGCTTCCTTCAACGGTAATGTGTGGCGGAACTTCCCTCCCAGGTTTTTCAGAGTAAGTTCCTTTGGTTTAACTAAGAGATCAGGATTCACAACTTGCTTCCAAATTGCGCTGGCTAGTTCCTGCGATGGCACTCCATGGCGCTTGCGTGCACGTTTAAGAGCTCGTTGGATGTCCTCAGCGAGCACCTTACAAGGTGGCAACGGGTTTTCAGAAGACCGCACTTCGATGTCTATTTCCGTGACACTTTCGATGAACCTCGGCCAATCAAGGAGAATGCTTTTCTCGATCTCTTGTATGCATAGTGAATGAATGGGTGCCTTTTTCTCGTCACAGGGCCCAGCTCCTGGAACATATTTACAACCTATTCTTGGGACAACACGTAACCCAATGCGGAAGTTACCGGACTGGGGATCACACCCATGAGGAATGGCCAGCCATTCAAAATCGGACAGGACCGTGTGTTCCTCTGCAGAAGGACACGAAGCGTCCATTTTTGTGTCATCTGCACTCATGGAATTCCTCCTCAAAAGCTTTCCAATACTCTTGCCATACCTCGTCGTGCAACAGACATTGACCCAGGTCGAATCCTTGGTCGACGGTCGATTCAGATGAGTGGTTCCCTGGTCCCTTGCTAAGTACTGGGGACCGGCCGTGTGGCAACTGCCCTCGGTCTATTCCAGCATCAGATTGTCCAATGACAGCCGGGGCAGCTGCCCTTGGCGCTCCTACTAATTGGACCGACTGTGCCTCGGTCCCAGAATTTTCTTGTGCTTGTTTTTCGCCCTGACGTGCATAAGCGACAGCCACATCATAATCGTAGCTCACGATTGCGAGCTTGAAGGAAATCCTAAATGTCGCTAGACCGCTTACTACTCCCTCACTAGGGTAATACCAGATCTGGACGCGGAACATTGCGTCGATTGTAATCAGCCCAGCAATATCAGCATTGCCTGATGCATTAAAAAATCCTGAAACGATTGCATTCCCCGCCGCCAGTCGAATATAAATGCCGACGGTGACTCGGCCGGTCCCTGTAGCAGGACCAAATTTGAATGGCGTAACCAGTCCATACTCGAAGGAGAACTCCAAATACTCAATTCTGTCGGCCAAAGCTTGTATCGCCACATAGCCACCGCCACCGTACGGAGGAGCTGAGACTAGAAAAGGCTTGTTTGCCTCGCCGAGGCCGAATCGGAATCGTGCGGGGGAATTGTTGAATGGCAGAATGCAGGAGATGGCGAAGCTAATATTTTGCAGGAACAATGTGCCGACCGTAATGAAGGATTCAGAAAACGCGTAGGTGATGACGACACCGGGACCATCCTGCCATGGCGTGACGTCGACTCCCAACTCCCTTTTGAGAAATTCTTGTAACGTTTTAACAAAGGAAAGCTGTTCGCGAAATTCGACACCTCTGATCTTCACTGTAAGATCCGCTTTTTGCCCCGAACCGGCGGTGAATACTAGTGGCTCAAACTTAATACTGAGGAAAGGCGCACCACCCAAGAGGTTGATCTTGAATGGGCTAAGCGTGGCTTTTATTTTGGATTCAGGTTCCAAGCTTTTCAGAGGGTCAATGGTGGTAACTGCGGAAATACTGAGAGTTCCATCACCTTCTGGCTCGAATACCGAACCAGATCCCCCCGGATACGCCTGCACTGGCGTTTCCCATTTGTAAGAGAGAGTAGCTTTGATTGGTAGGTCGAGTATTTCAGCCAGAAGCTTTTCGACCTGCGGGCGAATATTTATGAGTTCATCAAGGGTGCCCTTTCGAATCACACTATCGACATCCTTAACAAATTTCCGAACATGTCCAAATGATTCAGATAATGTGCTTAAGTATAGGTTGAAGGCATCCAATGCTTTCGTTTTCGGCTTAGGATTGATTACTAAGATTTGAACTTGGTCATGGAGTGTGTGAATGCTCTGACGAAGTGAATCCGAAACCCACTCTTTAAGAGGCGAGGTTTCCAACCCCCTTTTCGTGTGTCCTATTCTGAGTGTCAGTTCTTTAGCAATATCTGCCATCCCGGAGCACAGGCTACTTAACACATGATACCCAGGCCCTTCGGAGAACCTTTTTTCTAAACCTAATGATATAGTATTACGAAGTGTTTGAATGGCATTCGGGGAGGTGAGGATGGCCGATACTACTGCAAATAGCTTTTCATACCCTTGAATTTTAGATCCTTCCTTACAGATGAAGCCTATGACGTCAGTTTCTGAAACAATATTCTTGAAAAACTCTTGAACCTCGTCAAATCCAGGAAGCTTGTGTTTATCATCTGGCGGTTTGTTCATTAGCTTAATTAGCTTGACCACATATGCATTCACCTCACTTCGAACATTCTTTAGCTCCTTCTTCAGATCCTTGAATCTCTCTAAATCCAAAATGTTGGCTAAGTTTGGTGATAGTGGACAGCTGGATCCAGTCTGAGTTTTGGCTTTTAAGTGTGGGATTCGCAGCGCATCTGGTTCTGGCAATATCATTGTCAGCTGTTGTGTTTTTCTCAAAATATCTCGCACGCTTGCCCAATAGGCTTCCACAAGCTGGGGATGGATCTCAAGATTCTGTTTTAAATTTTGGCATGGATGTTCAAATTTTGTGGCCACCACTTGCCTCAGACGATCCATGCTCACAATCGAACTGGTGATGCCGGTTGTGAGTCCAGAGAGTTGTTCGCAGAGTTGTCTTAATTCCTTGGACTGCTCTAGATTTGAACTGCAAAGCGTTCGAACCTCATCGACCTTCTCTTTGATCCTAATCGCAGATTCCTTTAGTTCATAAATTGGTGACCCCTTTTCATCTGCATGTTCCTTCAAATCTTTGGAGAGGTCTTCGAGTAAGATGCTAATATTTTTACAAAAGTTCTCAAAGTCCTCGCCCACGCGTTTTACCAACTCCACTAATGGTCTGAGTACTCGAGGAATATCCTCAATCACACTCATGAGCTCGTGCTGAGCTCCAACTAGGAGTCTCTGACGGAGCTCTTGAATTTCTTTTAAGGCAGCTTCCGCCAGTTTCTGAGCTTCACTGAATACAGGATATTGACGAATCTCCTCGATTAGCACCTTTAGTTCTTGTTCGAGAGCATCCAGAAGCTCTTGCCGAATACCGTTCAGATATCTCTCAAATATCATTCCAGACAACAGCGGCTCTAATGCAGTCCGTGCCATTTGGAGAGAAGCAAGAAACTGCTGTGTATCCAGTGGCAGTAATTGTCGCGGATCATCAGCTACGGCTCGCACGGTATCCCCAAAGTCTCGGGCAGCTCTTGCTAATGATGCTCCCACCGCAATCGTCTTCGCGCTGTCGCCAGAAGCCTCATGAAGGGCCATGGCACGAGCACGCAAAATTACCATCGCGCTGGCGAGGCGTGGAGCTTTGTTGATCACTGATCCAATTTGTGGATCGTCAGCAAATCGAAGAACTGCAGCGCTGATCCTCGGGGCAGCCTCACTCGAAACGAAATCCGTCACATCCTGAATGATCTCCGGCATTGTTGTGCCGCTAGCCTTTAAGGCCACCTCTACAATGTCAACTAAACGAACTACGCCTAGGAGTTTGGCATCACCCATCGTTTTGGCAAAAAACTCTTTGGGATCAAAGCCCCCATCTCGGGCCGTTGCAACGGGATCCGTGGCTTTCTGCGCAGCTTGAATTTGATTCTTGGCTTGGACGAGTCGTCTTAGCGGATCCGGTCCTTGTAGATTCTTTAGACTCTTTAGTTTCTCTAGGTGAGGAGGCAGAGTTCGATAAAATTTGTCTTGAGGGGTGCACTTAGTTGTATCTCCCCCAATGGGCCCACTCTTGCGAGAAATTGCGGCTATGCTCGTGGTCGGGGAGGCAAAACCACCAGAGGCTGAAGAATTCTTTGAGAAGGTTAGTTCTAGCCCACCATCAACAAGTCGAAGAAAAATTTCTCCAAGGTTGTCCGATGGTGAGAACCCGTCACGCAAGTAGCCGCCGTCGAATTCAACCAGAGAACCTTTCCGCTCTTGGCCAGTGAGCGTCGACAGCTGGCCTGGCTTAATCAGCGCTTGCCTGATATGAGGATAAAAAGGCGGCTGATTTTCTGCCTCCATGGTCGGACTAATTCTAAATGCTCGCTGGTAGGCTTCTTTGTCGTCTTTGCGGAGGACATCCTCCCATTCCTGCTCATCAGACTGGGAGTTTGAATCAGTGGGGAGGCAGGGATTTGGAGTAGAAGCACCTCCGCACTCCTTGTGCCGTGATCCTTGAGATGTGCTCGCATTCCCTTTGGTAGGAATGGGAACATCAACGTCGAGAAGAAAGCGGATGGTAGAATAGTCTGTGTCACCGGGCTTTGCCGCTGGTGCCCACGAAATCGCTCCGCTTGTGACAGTCGCAATGCACTTCAATGGCTCTGGACTCTTGAGCTGCAATGGCTGGCTCCCCTGAGGCTTCCGTTTGTCATCGATCAAGATTCGATAAGCTCGGGCTACAGCCTTTACCATGTCAGGACTGTGACTAACCTGATTGTCGACAAACACAAGGGGCGTTGAAAAATGCGTCTTCGATGATCGATCAAAGAATGGAAATTGTACGGGAGTTCCGTTGACTTTAGGCCAGAAAGCCTGCTGCCCAAGACCAATCACTATGTTGGATTCGGCTCCGGCAGGATCATCCAGGTCTGGAGTCACAAACGTCTCAGTCGCAAGTTTTGAAAATGGCCACGCTCTGGATTCGAATGGTTGGCCAGTGGCCGGAAACGACCTCGTAAAGGCCGGCACTCGTATGAAGAAACGTTGGACCAACCTGGCGACCATACAGGGCTTGCCATCTTTAGTATCCAAGACAAGATGCCGCTCTGTTTCTTTGACCAGCACAGCGGGGTGCCCAATTGGAAACAAGAACCCCTTGTATTCCACGACAACTTTGACATCGCGCCCGATCTGAAACTTGTGATCCCACCGTTGAATTGTAAGAGCTCCTCCTGATGTGCTAGCCGGTGGTGACCAGGTCCCCAATAACTTCGCGGTGGCCCCCAGGCTCGTGAACATCAAGAGATCTGTGTTGATAGGTTTGGGGATGAAGAGTCCTACGTCTTCAGGGTTGGGAACGACCACTGTAGGAAGTGGAACGACTTGTTCAGATCCAAGCAACGCTAGACGGCCAAACCCACTCGAAAGGGCCACTAATTCATGCCGATCTCGGGCGTCCAGTGAGGCTCGAAAATTAGCACCCCCGTGATTGTTAATTGGTTCCATGCTTGGGAAGTGCGGATAACGACATGCCCAGAAATTGTGACCCTCAAAGTCTGGAGACCAGACAACTCTCATTGGAAAGTGTTCGGCCTTCAGATTCCATAACTCCACCGGAATCTGCTGGGCTCTGCTAACAGCAGGGGTTGCATTCCATGCTGGTCTTTCAATTGGTGCTAATCCAAGCCGATAGGGTGCTTGAATCAGGGTGGCTGCTTGGATACTCTCTTCAGCAAGACTTCTGGGTCGTACCGGGATTGTGGAAGCATGCTTGAGGGTAGTCATCTGCTCAATCAGACTGACATTGAGCGGTGCTGCCAGTTTGGGTATTTTCAGCTGGAGCAATTCTTTGGAATGATCAGTAGAAGGTTGCGTCCAACTTAGTAATGCGTCAAGAGTGAACGGCAATGAGGGTTCGCAGTCCGCCGTAGTACATAGCTGGAAAGTCAGCCAACTGGATTGTGAGAACCTAGCCTGGGCATTGCCTCTATTGGCCTTGCAGTTGTGTGCTCCTATCGTTTTTAAGTACCTTTCAAAGGCCTCCTTCCGAATCGTCGGAAACGTGCCATTTAATCGCGAGCTCAAGAGATCCGTACACGAAAGGGACCTAGGATGGTATGCTAGGATTGATTCATCAGGAAAGCGCAGTGCTTCTTTCTCGAGGTCCGACGCCCCGCAAGAGAGTTCAGTAACGTAGAGGGCTTCCTCCTGAACGTGTTGGGGACCGAAATCAAACTCCACGAGAGACTCGCGGAGCTGGCTACGACTGGACGCCACTAGGGTAAGTCCGCTCCATAGCGATGACTTTAAGTCAATGTTATGAAATCGCACGGTACAAACGAAGCCATCCTGTCCTCTCCTCAGGTTCAAATCAAATTGATCGAGTGGGATCTCTCTGCTAAAGGGATGGAATCCGTTTAACCAGTGAAGCCCATCTAACACGCTGTCATGAGGTACCTGACACAGATCGTATGAACCATCACCTTTGGTTTTGGCATGTCGACGCACAAACTGGGCATCATCCACACCAGATAATGGTGCAATGATTCTGGCTACTCTAACGTTGTTCGAAGCTCTGCATTCACTCCCCCTGTTTTTTTCCGCATGAAAGGGCTTGCCTTCTTCACACAGGACTAGTTCTGCATAAATATCCCCCTTTTTTACCCACGCACAGTTTCGAACTAAATCCGCCCGTACTGTGACCTTCTGATCATCACAAGCACCCGTTAGGGTTACACACATCTGGCGTGCCGGAACCGCCTGCGTAGAATCCTGACTGCCTAAGGCGATTTGTCCGACCGGGACGCTATGGCTCGTTCCCTCAAATGATGAAGCGGAGTGCACGTCTCCATCCGCTGTACGTTGCAGCTCGACCAATGTAGTCAACCGCTCTGTCGAGAAACTGACTTGAACTGGTTCGATCTCGACGGAGGCAGGGGTAAGTTTTTTGCCTTTCACCCATAGGCGGGTGTGGGGACGCTTCATGTTTTCAAGCAGAATCGGGGAAGCTTCCGACGGCATCAGCTCAATTTGGACTTCATCGCCAGAAATCTCACCGACGGCAGATGTCACTCTCGCGGAATCAGCACCCTGGAGCTGAATAGTCCAATCAGGATAAAGGACTGTACCCGTACCGTTTCTTGTGTAAACCGTCGTTCCTTGTTCTGTAGCTAGGGCAGAAGGAAACGTCACTGGTGAGCGCGCAACAGGTTGGCCGATAAGCCATTGTTCAAACGGAAAGGTGGCATCGAATTGCAGCGAAGCTATTCGGAGGCGAGATTCCCATCCCACAGCTGTCCGAGAACCAGCGAGTATGAGATCAGCGGGAAGGTTTGTTCCTGGAAAGACTGCCTGCACCAATCGGATAGCGAACCTTCCTTCTTCTTTTCTGACTAGAAGTTTCGGCTTCCCATCAAAGCAATCTGTCCGAAGATGGCACAGCGGAATCCCGTTGAGCGAAAATTTTGCGTTCGTGTCATCCGCATCAAAGCTAAAGGATGTTGCGGCTCTGGCAAGAGGACCCCAGAGCGGGATCGTGGCGGAGGCGCCACCGAGAATTCTCAGTAGATCTCGTCGAGATGTGCAGTGAGATAGTGTCGTCTCTAGCAGACGGTGAAAATGATGAAGGGGATCCTTGAGTGATGTTAATAAGGAGACGAAGCCATTTGGTGACTGTTTTGAGTTTGTATTGTCCGATTGGCTCACAACACCTCACACCTGACGTCTAAGTTCGTGCCCAGGAGACACTAGCAGTGTGATCTATTTAAAACATGAGAGTTATTCAGAGTGGCCCAGCCCTCAAGCCAAATACAGCCAAGCAGTGGATGTTTCTCCTCCCGGCCTGAAAGTACGTACGCAACGCCGTAGTTTTCATCGCTTACAGGTTGGGCGTGTAGCGAAATTCTCAGTTCTTTGTTGAGCAAATCCAGTTTCTGACTGTGAGTAACCAGCAGATGGTTTCCCCCGATCGTTGCTTTGCTTGCTACGTCTCGCGCATAGCTCGCAAACCAGCCGTCTCGTAAACCCGTATGAGGGAGAAGATTGTCGTCCTTTTTTGGAGCGACACCGAGCATTGTGGCGATCTCCTGAGCAGTCTCCCTCGTGCGACATTTCCCGCTGTACAAGATGGTCCAGGATTTGGATCCGGGAAGCAGATCTCTGATGTTTTCTCCAATCTTTGCTGCTCGTGAATGGCCATCTCTCGTAAGGCACTCTTCGCCACTTTTGTCCGGTGGGGTTTTGTCTAGGTGTCTCATGACTATCGTGAGGCCGCCTTTCTGAAACGCCTTCACAGTTTCTTTTGCCTTGGATTGGTCTCCAGCTATGTTGGAACAAAATTCCGCAAGGACAGTATGGGCTGGTAGTAGCCCACAGAGGGCAATCGAAAGTGAGAAAGGCCGGACGATTTGCCACAAAAGAAACATAGACATCAGTAGCTCCATTTTCAGTTGTGGGAGAAACCCAAATCATTTTGTTTCCCAAGGGGGCACAAAGTAGCACTTTGAAATTAGATCACATACATATTCTTTCGTATAAGGCCATATATTTAATCATGTAGGTACATATAGATCTAGCCTGTAAACTCAACAGCCGATTGTGAGCCACTTACTTATGTTGTGGAGGGGGCAACCTATGACCTAAGAATCCGAGGAAGTTAACCCTGCCATCATATTTTTGATCCGGGGAAGGGAGCATTGAGCACGATGGAAACCAACCCGCATCCACAGGTTCGATATCTATCAGGCCACTCTGCTTTAACAGGAAATACCTTTGTGGATGAAGTACAGCTGGAAGCGGTGGCTGTTTATGATCCCGTAGTTGCCAATGATAAGAGAGGTGGGTGAGCACCGGTCAGTCACGGAGGAAACTGGATCGGAGGCCGGAACCGGCGGACTATATAGGACCCCGCAGCGAGAGTGGCAGAGGCAAGCACAAGTGATGCGTCTCGCTGTATTAGCCGGTTGGCCATCGCCGCTGGCCACCGAGAAGAACGCTATCAAATACCGTCCTGCGCTATAGAACGGGTACTGAGAACCGCTACAGATGGGCAAGCGGATCTTTCAATGTCCTTCGATTCGCAGGCCGGGGCCATAGGAATTGGTGGGGCTATCAGAGCGATAGGGACTGCCTGCGCCGTAAGGATTGTTGATGGAGTCTGGCGAAAACCGCGATCCATACCGGCCGTAGGGGTTGCTGGTTGAATCAGGATCGTACGGGTTGGCGCTCAACTTGCCGCGGTAATTTTCTTGCTGGTCGTAGAGCCGTGGCGCGTCGGTCGCGAAAGGATTCGTCGCCGATTGATTACTGAAGGGACTGCCGTACGGACTGAAGCGATTGTTGATCCCGTTCGGCGCAAAGGGACTCCCCGCCCCAAACGGATTGGCCGTCGAGTTCTGCTGGTAAGGATTCGCGCTCAGTTCCCCGAGGTCTTTGGCGGAGGTAGAAAGAGGGACTAGAAGAAGCAGTGGCGTCGGAGCCTCCTGTAAGAGGATCGACCTCCATTTGCGCCTCTCTTTGAACAATAGCCAGGATTACACCGCCCATTGATACCGAATCTTCAGTCCATTGAACTGGTCATAACGAATAACCTTTTCGTGTTGGAGTCGTCCTACGACGATCCCCGACGCAATGCCAATGGACTTGGCGAAGGCGTTAACGGCCTGTTCGTTCTTTAATCCCTTCAATTCGCCTGCCCTATCAGATGGGATCAGATGATTAGCGGCAAACCGATCAGCCTCGTCTTCCGCCGGACCTTTTTCGTGATTAAGATCAATAAACGTCTCCTTTTTTCCGCCTTGAAGGATATGGCCTGCCTCATGAAAGAACGTAAACCAGAACTGGTCATTGGTCTTATAGCGAAGGCTCAGTTGAATCATCGCCTTCTCGGAAGTCAGCCATCGCGTCGCTCCGCTCACAGGAGCATTTGTAATCTCCGGAACCAATACGACAGCAACCCCGGCACCTTGGCACATCGCCTTCATCTTTGGGACAAAGACCTCCGGCTGCTCCACCGTGAGGGCTCTGATCTGATCAAGCGCGGCCTTGAATTCTCCTCGATCGAAGGGAACACAGTGAACCCCTCGTCCCTCTAGTTCTCCTAATCGCAGCCACGTAGCGATAGCTTCAGGTTGTCCACGGAAGACGGATGACTTGCGATATGCCACAGCGGGGCTCAACCAAATGTTGTTCCAGGCCTCCACATCGGCGACCCCGAAAAACCCTAATACCGCTTTCAGTGTGAGTGCCGGATCTGCGTTTTTATCGATCTTTTTGCGCTTGATTAATTCCGCAGTCGGAATTTTCTTCAACCACACCAAGTCGCTTTCAAGCCGCTGCTTTTCATCAAGCTTGGCCAGTTGTTCTCGGTAGTTGGCCTCCAGATTATTCCACATCCTCGCTGGCACACCGGTCACTTGTTCCAGCCGAACTGCCGTCTCATATGTAAGAGGGGCAGTTCCTTGGATAATCTGATTAATATGCTTAGGCGAGAGTCCAGCCCGTGTCGCTAGGTCCCGTTGCCCCATCCCCAGAGCATCAATCGTCTCTTGGAGAGTTCGGCCCGGCGGGACGGCATACTCCGGCTCATAGGCGTAACGTTTTGCTGCAGCGGCTTTCGTCATCGGTCCCTCAGTGGTAGTCAATGATGTCTATCACACAGATGCTCGTAACATGGGACCAATCAAGACCACCGTCCGGCTTACGAGGCAATGGGTTGTGATCCGGCTCAAAGATAAGGCGTTTAGGATGCACCAAATCGACAGCAAGCTGCCCTTTTCGATCCTGTGATAATTCGTGGCAGCGGGCTGGAGGCAACCGGCTGATATCGTCAAGCGTTTCCGCCGCCTGAAGTTCGGCCAGCCGCTGCTGGAGCCGTTCGGCCAATGGCTTCCCGAACGCGGCCCGCATTGCCTTCTCTGAGTTGCAGACCTTCTGTATCTTCCTTGAAGAGAAGTGTATCTCCATCTATGCAACCACGTCAAGAATTCTATTTACCTATGTGGTAAACACAAATATAACCACTCTAGGCGCAACCACCATGCCATCCATCAGTCCTTCTTGCATCAATGAGGAGTCAGTGAGGGGTATGGTCTCCTGACAGACTCTCCAGATGGCAGACTAGATAAACATGGTACGGCTTGGCTCTATGCGTCGAGTAACAACTCAAGAATCTGCTCCACGTGCTCGTGCTCGCCGTCGGGATACCACAGCGGCGTGATGTGGGCATCAGCCAGGCGCTGATCCAAGACCCGTTTCTTTTCGGGATCGGAGGGGCATGCCAATAGTGCGTAATGGTGGGGGAGGCCATCTACGCCCAACTCCCCGGCAACTCGGATGAAGGTTTGGATTGTCCGGTCAGCGGAGAGGCTACAGCCCAAGAAAAGAAAGCTGTAGCTGGTAAACAGTCGCCTTAATACTTTGGGCAGAGGGAAAGACATGTTCACGTCGGCATCCTGCCCGTAGGCCTCATGGTACTCCGATTGATTGAGAACTCTTTCGGTGGCATTGTCGAGGTTTCCATGCAGCTTCAGAAGATAGCGATCTCCAGCAGGGATTGCGCGAAAAAAGGCATTCGCCTTTCCTCGGCCAGTCACCTTTTCAGCAAAAGGCTTACCTTCTCTCAAATACACTTGTTCAAGGACACGGTCAAAGTTCGTCGTGATGGCAGAACAGTCAAACAACTTAGGTAACAAGGTCACCGCACCAGTGATGGTTTCCGGGACCTGGAAGCTCCTCTCGAAATCCCGCTCAAAGCGATTCAGTGTCAGGTGTTGAACAATGTCATTCATAGCCCCTTCATAGTCACTCTGCGTTTCGAGCCGTTCCCGAATGGCTTCACGGGATAGGCCAGCATCATCACAGAGGCCAAGAAGGTATTCTTTCCATTCTGGCAAGCCGGCGCTCCTGGACATTCCCGCTCCCACGAAAGGAATGACAAATCCACGCTGGCAAGCTCGCTTCAGCTCTTCGTACACCTGTAAGTTGCCGCGGTACTGGTCACTGTTGAGGATGCGAGCCTTTTCATCCTGGTCGAAGCGCTTCGCTTCCTGGTCGTAAAGCCTACGATCGCCGAAGTAGAACGCGCGGCTGGGCTTGGCGAGGGGGATCTCCTCGTCGCCGCGCTTGCAGATGACCTGGATGTCCTCGAATTCCTCATCGTCGATGACCTCGTCGAATCGGTGGTTCTTGCCAACCCCAGCGAGTTCTTCGAGGCTGGCATCGGGGTCGAAAGACGGATGCTGTGTATCCGGCATAGGTCAGGCCTCCGCTATCAGCTCGGCGACGACGGCGTCAACCAGTTCTGCGCGTTTAGCGCGGGCAATGGAGAACTGAATTTCCAACGCATCCACCAAAGCCATTAGTTGTTCCACTTTGGCCACGATCCGGCGTTGCTCGGCGAGGGGTGCAAGTGAGCGAGGAGTTTTCATCTTAAAAGTCCAAGTGATTCCAGGGCGGGTTTGAGGGCAGCCTCGAGCTTGGTCATCGTTTCGACCATCTCTGCCTGAATCTCCGGCCATTGCGACTCCGGGCTCCGGTAGCCACCCCGCTCAATCACATGCTTGATCCGACAGGCGCGCTTGGTGTCGAGCCGTTCCCAGGAAAGCGTCCCGCCGAACGCCCTTTCGATTTCGTCTTTGCGGGCGTGGAGCTGGTCGAAGATGCGCTTGTTCTCCATGGCCTCGCCGCGATCGATGTAGAGTTCGGCGATGCCGTATTCCTGAACGATCACGTAATTGAGGCCGAGCCCTCGAATGCCAGAGCTCGCACCCAGCCAGTGATAGGCACCCGGTTTAATGTTGGCGTGACGCGTGTGTTTGTTGCGCGAGATAGCGACCAACCCCTCCCAGAATTTCAGACGCACATCATAGCGTTCCGCCCGCTTCTTCCGGCCTACTTGCTCCTTCTCGCGAAGCTGGACCTGATATTCATTCGCCTCCGGCAAGGGGATGATTTGCTGCACGTCGATCAGTCTTTTGACGCCGTCCTGATAGGGGCGCAGGCGAACGCAGCGGATGTCGATATCGCGCTCGCGCAGCCAGAGCACGGCGGTGGTGAGTTCCTTCCCGAAATCCTCAGACACCAGCACGATGCGCACAGCGGGCGCGAAGGCTTCCTCGTCGGGTTCCTCCCAGCCGAGATAAGTGAGCATGCGGGACCGGGCTTCATCCGCCGGCTCGCCCAGCCGCGCTAGAAACTCTCCATGAATTTGCTCCGCCCGTTCAAAAGTCATCGCGGACACCATGCTGGCGTAGCGGATGGCTTGGAGTTCCATGTGCCCACCATCATTGGTGCGCTTTAATTCGATCACCACGAGGTTCGCCTGCGGGTCAATGGCGAGCAGGTCGATGCGGCGGCGGCTATCGTCCCAATCGCCGAATTCCTCCGTGAGCAGGTAGAGATCGTCGCCCAGCACGTCGATCTGTGTTCGCAGCAACCGCTGGAGGTCATCGCGCTCGCGCACCTTGAGATCGGCAAAGGATGCCTGGTTGATGGGCCGGAAGGAATCGGGGGTCATTTCGTAGAGTGGCATGGTGGGTGTCCTGATTTAAGGTTTGGGCGGTCTGCCGCGGCGTCCGGTGACGGAGGCGGAGGGGACGGAAACTTTGCCGTTGTTGGAGGTGCCGGTGAGTTCGGCGACGAGGGCGGAGAGGAGGTTCGCGGCGGTGGCGCGGGAGGCGGCGAGCTGCGTTTCCAACGCGTCCACCAAGGCCATCAGTTGCTCCACTTTGGCCACGATCCGGCGCTGTTCGGCGAGGGGTGGGATGGGCACGACTGTAGAAGCCAGTTTCGTTCCGTTGAAGTTTGCCTGCCCGCACTGCTGGACAACTTCCGGCTCAATCTGCGTCTGCCTGTAGTATGGCGCGTTCATGGCGACGCTGTAGAACGGCGGGAACAGGAGGGTGTCTGGCAGCCGAATACGAATGAGGTAGGAGGCGAAAGTCGCAGTGTCATCCGGGCCTGTGTAGATGCCAGCCTTGCCAACCAGTTCGTAACTGTTGGTGCGGTTGAAGAGAATGTCGTCGGTCTTGAGGTAGAGTCCGGGCAGGTCGTCGATGCTCGCGTCGACGTATTTCAGGTTCTCATCCGTCAAACGGCCACTGACGATGTTTCCCATGCGATAAACCGGAACCTTGGAAGAATCGCTGTCTGCCTTCTGCGATGTTCCGTAGTCGATGACGAGAGCGAGATGGCCGATTCTGCTCCACTGCCATGATTCGGGAATGTCGTGCGGGTAGTTGTCGGTTGTGATTGCCGGAACATTCTTCGGGAGGCGAACGCCTTGTTCCGTCGCGATGCCTGCCCTCTCTCGTTCAAGCCGAGCGGCCAGTTCCTCCGCCGGTTCGTCGTTGGAGTCTTGGGGGACGAGTTTGCCTTGGACGGCGAGGGTGAGGATGGATTTGCGGAGATCGGCGGTGGGGATGGCGTAGGACGGGTGGAAGAGGAACGGGAGGTTGGCCGGGGTGGGCGCGTCGGCAAAGCGGGCCAGCGACGCGCGGGCGAGCGCGGCGTGCCGCGTCTCCCGTTCCTGGTGCTGCGTCTCCAGCCGATCACACAAGGCCATCAACTCATCCACCTTCGCCACGATCCGCTTCTGCTCGGCCAGGGGTGGAACTGGAATCAAAAACTCATCCAAGTCACTTTTAGATATCGCGACAAAAGTTGAACCAACACCCATTTCGGCGATAGATCGTTCGAAAGCCCGGAGCGTATAGAGAAGATGCATCTGCTCCCCTCCAAGGCTTCGGAGTGACGCCAGGCCGCGGCCGATGCAGGATTTCTCCCGAAGCATGTTGGTCGGCCCAACAGGCGCTCGAACTGAGATTACGACGTCACTTGGTTCACCAATCTTCGTTGGTTCCGTGCACCAATCTGTCGCTGTGGGATAGAGCCGCCCAAACTGGGCTTTACCCTGGTAAAATGGCAGTCCTTCTCCGGATTCGTTGTATGCTGACGAGGGTGGACTCTGCCCCATTATCACTCCCACGTAAACGGACAGAGGAGCGTGAACCCAACCGACCGGCAATCCATTCTCGGCGTGGTCCAGAAAGCCGAGATCTGGTGTCTCATCACGGACCACCTTGGCTGCCACCAGCTTTTTGCGGGCGTGGACTGCCTCTCTAATCAGCTTTGATGCCGGTTCTTCGTTGGTGTCTTGGCGAACGAGCCTCCCCTGGACAGCCCATTGCAACACCAGCTCCCGCATCTTCGCCACCGCATTCGGTGCATCAACGAGCTGATCGAACTTGTCGTAGAAAGTCTCGACCCTCATGCGTCAGTTCCGGTGCTTGCGGTGAGGGCGTTCTGCAGTTCTTGTTTCAGCGCGGCGCGGGTGGCGGCGATCTGGGCAAGGAGCTTTTCGTATTCCGGCAGAAGGTGATCCACATCGCCGGGGCCGGTATCGGGGTTGTGTGGGTTTTTGAGGTCGAGGTTGAAGTTGCCGGCCTTAATCTGGTCAATCGAAACACGCCAAGCCTGCTCGTTCTCCACGCGGGCGGCAAAGCCATTCGATTCATCGCTCCACCATGCACGCTCAGGTTCGAACTCCTCGATGCGGATGGGTTTGCCCTTGTTGTAGCTCTTGGCACCGGGCGGATAGGGATGCTCGTAGTACCAGATCTCTGTCGTGGGCTGGCCTTTGGTGAAGAACAATAGATTTGTGCGGATGCCGGTGTAGGGATTGAAGACGCCGTTTGGCAGGCGGACGATGGTGTGGAGGTTGCACTCGGTGAGGAGTGCTTCCTTAATGCGAGTCTTCACACCCTCACCAAACAATGTTCCATCCGGTAACACGAGACCGGCGCGACCGCCTGGCTTCAGCAGTTTCATGATGAGGACGAGGAAGAGATCGGCGGTTTCGCGGGTGCGAAACTCAGACGGGAAGTTGGCCTCAATCCCGTCTTCCTCCATACCACCGAACGGCGGATTGGTCACAATGACATCGACACGCTCCTTGGGGCCCCAGTCACGCAGCGGACGCGCCAGCGTGTTGTCATGTCGCACGTTGGACGGCACGTCAATGCCGTGCAAGAGGAGATTCGTCATGCAGAGCACGTGCGGCAGATGCTTTTTCTCGATGCCAGCGAAGCAATCCTGAATGAACGCTTCATCGGCTTCGGTCTTGGCCTGCTTACGCAGATGCTCAATGGCGCAAACCAAGAAGCCTCCCGTGCCGCAGGCTGGATCAAGGATGGTTTCGTGTTGATCGAGACGCGGATTGACCTGCTCAACGATGAACTGCGTCACGGCACGCGGTGTGTAGAACTCACCCGCATTGCCTGCTGATTGAAGATCTTTGAGGATCTTTTCGTAGATATCGCCAAACATGTGGCGGTCATCAGAGGCGTTGAAGTCGATGCCGTTGATCTTGTTGATGACCTGGCGCATCAACGTGCCGTTCTTCATGTAGTTGTTCGTATCATCAAACGTCATGCGGATCAGACCTGCAATCTTGTCCACCCCGCCTGTCAGTGACTTGAGTTTTGGCAGAAGGGTGTTGTTGACGAACTCAAGCAACGGTTCTCCGGTAATCCCTTCATCATCGGCAGCCCAAGCTGACCAGCGGAGATGCTTTGGCAATGGTGACTTGTAGTCGTCCCGCAGGAGTTCGAGCTCCTTCTCGCGGTCATTGAAGATTTTCAGGAAGAACATCCAGCCGAGCTGTTCCAGGCGTTGCGCATCGCCATAGGTGCCGGCGTCCTTGCGCATGATGTCTTGGATGGTTTTTACGATGTTCGAAACGTTGGACATAGGCTAGGCAGCTTTCTGATAGAGGGCCGTTTCGAGTTCCCGTATAGCGGCCAAGTAGCTGTTCTTTCCTCCGAACAGATTGATGATTTCGATGGGTGTGCCAAAGTGTGTCAGCGGGTCGACTTTGAGAATGTCGAGAGACTCCACGCTCCTAATGCCGCTATCAGCATACTTCTCAAGCAAGGCTTCGAGCACCGCCCGGGTCTTTGCGCCATACTTCGCGAAGACATACCGCTTCTTGACCTTGTCGGCTCTCTCGCGACGTGTGAGCGGTGGCTGATCGAATACGACATGGCAAATGAGATCGAATGCGTCGTAGTCCCGACCAACCTGCTCAGCAAGTTCATCCAGAAACACACCACGACTTGAGAGCTCTTCAATGATGGCCTGCTTACGGTCGGCATCTTTCCAGACGGTTAGGAAGGCGTCGAGCGACGTATAGGCTTTCCGAACAGTCTTGCGCGTGTAGTCTTTGAGCGACTCCGTAATGAGCTGGCCATGTTCATCGAGATATTGAACCCGCTCCGTCGCGACGGTCACCTCCACATCGTTCACGTAGTACTTCGCCGGACGTTCATGGACCGCAGGCGGCTCTTCACCCTCCCCGGAACCAAGATCGGCATAGTCATCAGGGTGTTCTTGATCCCGTACCTCCCCCTCATCAGGAGGAACTGGTGACTCATTCTGGCGAGGTTCATAGATCTGAACGGGCTCGCCATCAAAGTCAGGATCTGCAAAGAGTGCCGTGGCTCGTTTGAAATCCATGATGGTAAAAAAGAGCTTGTTGTAGTCTTCATTGATGCGCGTGCCACGACCGATGATTTGTTTGAACTCAGTCATCGAGTTGATGGTCTTATCAAGCACGATGAGATGGCACGTCTGAGCATCCACGCCGGTTGACATCAACTGCGAAGTCGTGGCGATGACTGGAAACGTTGATTCAGGGTCGATGAAATTATCAAGCTGCGCCTTTCCTTCTTCGTTATCACCAGTGATCCTCATGACATACTTGCTGTTGGCAGCCGCAAGATCTGGGTTGGCGTTGACCAGCGCCTGACGCATGCGTTCCGCATGGGAGATGTTTTCACAGAACACGATGGTTTTAGCGAAGCGATCGGTCGCCTTTAAGAACTCTGTGATCTTCGCCGCAACAAGCTCCGTCCTCTTTTCAAGGATGAGATTGCGGTCATAATCCGTCACGTTGTATTCGCGATCCTCAATCAGCTGACCATACTTGTCGGTCTTCCCCCGTTCTGGTCGCCAACCTTCCAAATCTTTATCAATGCCAATACGGACGACCTTGTATGGCGCGAGAAACCCATCGGAGATGCCCTGCCGGAGTGAGTAGGTGTAGAGCGGGTCGCCGAAGAACTCGATGTTAGAAACATCCTTCGTCTCCTTGGGCGTGGCAGTCATACCAATCTGAGTGGCGGAGGAAAAGTATTCGAGGACTTTCCGCCAGGAAGCATCATCCGCCGCACTCCCCCGATGGCACTCGTCCACAATAACAAGATCGAAGAAATCAGGAGAGAACTGCTTGTAGATATCCTGCTCTACCTCGGTGCCCGTAACGGCTTGGTAGAGCGAGACGTAAATCTCGAAGGCTTTATCAACTGTCCGATTGGTGATCTTGGTCATCGCCTGACCAAATGGCTTAAAGTCATTGGTCTTGGTTTGGTCGGCGAGGATATTACGATCTACGAGGAAGAGGATGCGTTTCTTCGCGCCCGACTTCCACAACCGCCAAATAATCTGAAATGCCGTATAGGTCTTCCCAGTACCCGTGGCCATGACGAGGAGAATGCGATTTTCACCTCTGGTTATTGCGTCGACGGTACGATTGATGGCAATGAGCTGGTAATAACGAGGCAATTTCCCTGAGGCGTCATCGAAATAGTCTTGCGTAGCAACCGTAGCTTGCTTTGCGGAGTAGGTTTTCGATTGGCAGAAGCGCGCCCAGAGCTCTTCCGGAGTTGGGAACTCATGGAGGGAGATTTCCTGTTCCACTGGCTCTGATGAAGCGGTTCGATCGTGCTCTAGAAAAGCATCGCCGTTGGAGCTGTATGCAAATGGCACATCGAGGATCTCAGCATAGTCCAATGCTTGCTGCATCCCAGCACCTACGGCGTGGTTGTTGTCTTTGGCCTCTATGACCGCGATGGGAATGTTTGGTTTGTAGAAAAGGAGATAGTCGGCTTTCTTTGCTTCCCCCCGTTTTACCGTTTTCCCACGAACAATAACCCGCCCCCTGGTGAAGTAATACTCCTCGCGAAGCTGCGTCATCACATTCCACTTGGCACCATCCTGCCCGGCCAGTGCAGGTGTGATGAACTTGGTGCAGATGTCTCGCTCAGTGAGAGATTTCTTATCGAGGTCTGCCATCTACTCAAACCCCTATGGTTAAAGCCGTCGGCGCCGAAGCTTACCCGTTTCTTTCTGAAAAATCATCGAGGATACCGATATTTCTATCTTCCTAGATGACCATAGCCTCACATGTGGATCCACAATATTCACATTGCACACCTGACCCAACACGATTCCGGGGACACGTCTCCGAAGGCTAACCTCAATTTCCTAGCGCCTGGCAGAATACAAAGCTCCAGCGTGCAGACCCCTAAGATCTCAGGCCTGTGACACCGCACGTGCAACAATTAACTTAAGGGTCGAGAAACGGAGGTTGTAGTATCCTACGAAGACCGGTCGCGCTCCGGCGAACGAGTCTTCGCGACGTCCTGCGACCGTCCACTCAAGTAGCGTACCAAATCCACAGCCAGTTGCCGATCCTCCCCACAATCTGACCGGGCTAAGGCCCGCATCACCTGCTCATAATTCCGCATGACTTCTTGGACTCGCCCATGTCGGCGCGTGATGCGTTTCTTCCGATCCAGCGTGTCCCCTTTTTTGCTCGGTTCCTGCAGGTGCCGCACCGTCCACCGCTCATGCGTCGTCCGATGAATCCGGCTCGTGGTGGTGGCCTCAATCCCATGCTCGCGCAACGCCTCTGCAAACCCCTCCCGCCAACGCTGCAAATCAGCCTTCCTTGGATTCAAACGCATCCCGTCGAGGCTCGCCGCTTTGACGGTCAAATGCACATGTGGATGTGGAGAGGGGGTCGGATCTGGATCGGTCTCGAAGGTGTGGAGGACCATCACGTATTGAAACCCGGAGAACTCTCGTGTCGCAAAGTCCCGCGCCGCCCGTTGGACCGATAGTGGATCAGTCCGTGTCGGCATGGAGAGGACGAGATGAAAGGCATCGCGCATGGTCGAATCCGCTGCGATCGGCACCCCTCCATCGCGCCATTCAGCTTTCAGATCGGCTACGGCCTCCTTTCCAAGAATCACCTGACCATCTTGATCCTCGATTTCAAGAAGCCCATCCCGCGAAATGTAGGTGAGGTTGTTCGAGATGCCCTTCATCCCTTTCGGCGCCCTGACGAGTTTCACCATGACTTGTGGTGCGCGTCGGACCATGGCCTGGAGCTTCTGCCGCACATAGGTCGCCCGAGCCTGTGACGTGCTGAGCCGTCCGCCGGTACTCGTGAACTTGGCGGAACTCAGATGAACATTCCTGCTGCGACGCGGGCGTGGGATGGTCTCGGTTGAGACATTGAAGAGCCGACTCCCCCACTCATCCAATTTCTGGTCAATCTGGCTGCCTATCGAACTCATTGGAGGTGCCAGCGCTCCATGGTCCCACGCAAGACATCGGACACTTTTTTCGTATGGGCCTGGATCACGCGAGAGAGTTCGGTGATGACCTCAACCCGAAAGGCGTCTCGGTTCTGAGGAGCGGTATTCAAGACTTTGGCAATCTGATTGAGGTTCCTACCCAAGGCCAGCAGTTGCTGATTCGACCGGGCTAAGGTCTCCAATTCCGACTGGCCCACATGGGGCTCCCCGGTCAGTTTCGTACGGATCATCGCGACCACCCAGGCCGTCGGTTGATAGCCCTCATGCCGGGCACAGGTGCGCAGCGCGGCAAGTTCAGAGGGCGTCACATTCAGTTTCATGCGGGCGGTGGCTCGTTCTCTTCGCCGACTGACGCGCAGCCGAGGCGGAGGAGCCTGGGTCGCCTTTCGATCCATGGCCTGCCGAACGGCATTCCGCAGGGCATGGCTCGGGGTGACGCCGTGGTCCTGACACCAGGCCTGCCAAGGCGCTTTCAGGTCACCAAGATCCACCGTGATCGTCGTGGTCCGTCTTTCAGAAGAGGCAGTAGGCATGGGACTGGGAGCATACAACAGATTCAACATGTAAGACAAATGGGGCTCACAGCCATATCCTGCAACCTCTTACAATTGGTCTTACATCATCCCCTATGGTCATCTCTAAAACCGGCCTGATCCGCCTCCAGCCGCTCTGCTAATCCGCCGGGATGAGGCCATTCCTGGAGCCGCCTGGAGGACAAGTAAAAGCGCCATTTTCGAACGGGTCCCCGCCTTACAGCTTGGCCAGTCTGAGGGAGATGCTCCCCTGAAGAACACGACAAGGAACAGAAAGAGCTCCCCTCCCCCCTCCCCCCTTCCTTCAGGCATTCAGTCACCGGCTCGTCTTCCCTTAGGAACGGGATACCTGGGACAGCGGGAAGACACAGGCTGGGACGATCATGGCCGGTAAGAAGACCACTCCCGTATCCATCTAACCGGAAGACCTCAAACTACAACTGGGACTGGCTGGGAAAGGGGGCATGATGTGATCACATCATGCTCCCTGAATGGATCGACCAGATCACGGGGACAGGATCTCTCGCACCGCGGTGGGGGCAAAGAATCCCTGCTCTCGGAGCGTGGCAAGCCAGGCTTGGGCAAAGTCCTTCAACTCCTGTTTCAGTGAGGACACGACGTGGGTACGCCTCCCCGCCTCGTCATACCGATACACGTCTTGAACGATCCCCAGGTAATCGTTCCTGAAGGACACCGGTTCGGCGACCACGCCGTTGGGCAGATCAAAAACCATGAACACCAGATCACAATCACGCATCAGATCGCCATGCTGTTCACCGTACTGACACAGCGAGACCAACCGGTGCCCGTCCTGACTCACGCCGATTTTCTCGACCGAGAGTGGCATGTACTCGGGGACGGTGATCCGCACCGCGCGTGCGCCGGCGAGGAGCTCGTTCAGGAGCTTCGCGCATTCCAGATAGGTTTCCATCGCATGTCTCCTTCCTTCAGATGCAGGAAGCCCCCGGCGCGAGGGCTGGAGGCTTCCTGTGATAGTCAGCGGTCCGACCGTTCTGCGATCCAACGTGTCGCCTGTTGGGCGACGACGATCAGCGCGTCAAGGTCTGCGACTCCGAAGGATTCGGAATTCTTCCAGACTCCATCCTGGCCCTTGTACGAGCGGGCCACGGTGACGTTGTAGAACGGACCGTTCATGCCCTCGTTCTTCCAGATGCTCGCCTTGATGCGGCTGCATCGAAGCGTGGTGACCGGCTTGGGTTTCTTGTCTTGAGGTGCCATGGTGTTGTCTCCTTTGGTTTGAGTTGATGTGTTGGCCTCTCACCAGGCGTGGAGGCCACACAGCGACGACAAAGGAGACAGAGAGGCCGCCGGCCCCTGGCGGGCCGGCGGGCGCGATGCGGAGGAATGACCGCAAAAGACGACGCGGGTTCTCGCGGCGCGCGGGCATGATCGACGGAGCCCGCCGGTGGAAAGCCAGGGCGACGGCCGGATGCACACAGGCACCGGACCAGAAACCACAAGCTGGCCCCCGCGCATCACCAGCACGGCATGGCAGAACAGCTTCAACGGACGAGGCGAGAAATTCCTGCTCACAGATCAAAGAGACCAAGCCCATTCGCCAAGGCGGAAGAGGATCAACGAGTCGGCTTCGAGACGGTCTTGAGCTTGTTGCAGTTGTCGGCCAGCAGGCGACCAACTACACGTCAGATGGTTGCTGACAACCGTGGAAGACCGAACGGCTTTCGAGGCTGCAGGGGAAGTAACACCATAGTTGTAGTAAAGAAGGGATGAGAATCAGAGACAAGCGGCGTGCGAAACGATCAGACGTTTCCGGCGACTCTTAAACCAGACTGAGTTTGAAGGGACGAATGGACTGGATGGAGAGAAAGTCCCGTTAATTCTGCGTCACGACGGTCCCACCAATGGCACGGGCTGACAGGGCAATGAGGACGTCGTGGGTGAGTGAATGAGCCTGTCGGAGACGGTATCCATGGACGGCTTGAAGCTGCCGTAAGACGTGACCGGCGTCTTCGTAGACTTCCGCAGATGGGATGAGTAGCCAACCCAGTCTCCGAAAGGTTCTGAACAGATCGTGCAAACGCGTCCGATCCTCAGTTGAAACCAAAAGGACGGGAGTCTTTGTGTGATCGTTAAGACAAATAGAGGTCGATAGGCGCGCCATGGGAGGCTATCCTCCGGAGGACCGATTTAAAATCTGAAGCATACGGGAGGTCACGAGGACTACTCTCAAAGAGGACAAAGAGAGTGCGTACGGGACGTGCTTACAGAAACTCGACGTGTCCTTCCATCTCGTCAGCATCGAGGACCTGGGGGAGTAACATCAAGCCATGAATGGTTTCGCCAATCGATATTCCTTGTGGGGCATACACGATGCCGCAATGAGGATGTCTCGCAGCCTGGAGACGGAGAAAATCGCTATCTTGAGTAAAAATGACGCGCTGTTCAGCACGGGCTCGCTGCAGATGCGCGGCATCGGGTGCGCTGAGGAAGCCCGCTCCAGTTACTGTTTTGATATCAACGCTGCGTTCGCGTAAGCCTTGCACAACGGCTCTCGGATCGTGTTCGTCGAGATAGAACCTAATGTTTCTCGGCATTCAGCTTATGCTTGAGCTTGGAGGGCGTGGCGTGGCGTAAGGATTCAGCAAAGGCCTGGCCGTCAGCCATGTCTTTGTCGATATCGGCACGATGATCAAAATAGTAGGCGAGGGCGGCATGGACATCGGCCAGCGTCAGGCCGTAGTCGCTGGCAATTTCATCGACACTTTTCCCCAACCGTTCATGCCAGATGACAATATCGCGCACGGTAATACGATGGCCTGTAATACGGGGCTTCCCTCCTGCGATATCAGGCCTCGTTTCAATGTGCTGATCTAATGTTTTCGTGGTCATGAAGGCCCCCCTTACTTGCACTAACGACAGCTTCTAATGTAGCAGAGTTGTTTCTGATACACGAGAACCACTGGCGAAGGGTCAAATGCGTCAGAAGGGAGTCTTGGTGGTCATGCTTGGAGCGCGCAGTGAACGGATTCTGTAATCTTGGAGCGTGTCAGCACTCGGACATGCAAAGCGGCTTTCCAAGAGTCGATCGCTTTGAAAGAAACTGAGCCCATTCTTTCAGAGTGGGCCAAGGTAGTGAGCCGGCCAAGCCAGTGTTCCTGTCCACTTAATTGATACCGAGGAGAGAGACACCATTCATGTACCGAAATGACTGCAATAACTTGTGGCTCGCGAAGGCGTTATGTTAAGCTAGACAGTGTCTAGCCAGATTACATGGTGTCCGGGTATTGGAGGTTTGTGACAATGGCCATTATCACAGTGGGACTTGCCGAAGCGAAGAACAAACTTTCTGAATTGATCGGTCGAGTCGCTCAGGGGGAAGAAATTACCATCACCCGTCATGATGAAGCCGTCGCCAAGCTGGTGCCCGCGAAACGATCGAGTCGGGAAGAGGCCATACAAGCGATCGAAGGAATTCGGGCGTTGCGCGCCAAGCATCCTGTCAAATTGACCACCGAAGATATTCTCGCGTGGAAAAACGCTGGGCGACGATGAACTTCGTACTTGATTGTTCCGTCACGATGACGTGGCTGTTTGAGCATGAAGCCACCAGAGACACCGATGAATTACTCGGAAAGCTTTCCGGGCCTGAAAAAGCTGTTGTAGCCCAACATTGGGTTCTTGAAGTTGCCAATGTACTGCTAAGTGCTGAGCGTTCCAAGAAGAAGACGCCGGCTGACACAACGCTGTTTCTGAATTTGCTGAGCAAGCTTGCCATTGAGTCGGATGTGCATACGGCACAGCGTGCCACAACGACCACGCTTGCATTAGGGCGAAAGCACCAATTGAGCAGCTACGATGCCGCGTATCTGGAATTAGCCATGCGTCTTGGCCTTCCACTTGCCACGCTTGATAAGCATCTGCGCAAGGCGGCTCACGCCGAAGGCATCGATGTTCTCCCGACCAAGATTCCCCGATAAGGGGAGTGGACCGAAATAGAGTAAATAGAAACGCACCACCATTTTGACGGCTCTGGTCAGGTGAGGGAGAGAGCCCCGCCTGTAACGGCAGAGTTCTCTACTCACCCTCATCTACTACCACGCTGCTACCAGGACAGGACAAATTAGCCCCATCTTGCCTCCTATCGGAGGAGTCGCCTTTTGTTGTTTCTTGTGGGGTTAGGTTGCAATTCATTACACTCTACCCACGGTCGATAAATCGAAATGGCAGTCGCCATGATCGATGGTGGCCACTCCATCGCCATGGTTTCCGAAGAACATCTGTCTGATCATTTCATTTGATTCTCTATCGCAATGTACGGTCGGTCGTTCTGAACGAGGCTCTTCTGCTGCTCTTCGGCAACCGCTCATCCAAGCTATCGGCGAGCCATAGGTGCATAACTCACACAAGCGTCACGCCGCACGCGGCCGTCGGCGCTTTGTGGCACGCGGTCGCTGCGGCCCCTGATGTTCCATTGCCGCACGGAGAATATAGTTGAGCCGTGTCTGGTACCCCTTGCCGGAGGCCTTCAGCCAGCGAAGCACATCTGCATCGAGACGTACAGTCACTTGCCGCTTCACCGGCGGCCAGGCGACCATCGTGGCCTTCTTGAAAAATGCGTCATCTAATGGCGGGATATCGGAGTAGTCGATATCCTTATCCGTCATGCGGTCCAGCCGCTTCAGATCGCTCTTGATCTTAGGTTTTTTGCTCACGGCGATTCGCCTTTCTCATGGAGATGATGCGCGTCATGTCCTGCCCACGCGGAGTGTGGGTGATCACCACCACCTGCTTGGCAAGCAGGCCAAGACTTACCAGCCGTGTCTCTCCATACTCGACACGGTCGTCGACGAAGGTGACGCAGCGTCCGTCCAACACGTGAGGAGCATCGGCAAAGTCCAGGCCGTGCTTTTCACGATTACGTCGGTTCTTCGCGCTGTCCCATTCGTACAGCACGAGTCATTGTAACTACACGTGTAGGTATCTACCAAGGGAGGAACAGCGAGACCAGGACATCGTACGATCAGCACCTAGAATTAGGGGTGTCTCAAGGCAGAGATTCAACGTGGCAAAGTGCACGGGACTGTAGAATGCGTTGAGAGGCATTCGCTACAGGATAGAAGACACGGTTTCATCGACGCTCAGCAACCTATACCACAGACTGAAACGAACTCCCGATTGTGAGATCAGGATCTATATTTCCCTTAGCTTCCATCTGAATCCTCCGTCTGACGACTCACTGTCATCCTGTCACTCTCCTCAGGAGCAATTGTCTCGGAAGATGCAAGCGATTCTGCTACCACTCTGCTACCAGGACAGGACAAACTAGCCCCATCTTGCCCCCTATCGGAGGAGTCGTCTTTTGTTGTTTCTTGTGGGGTTAGGTTGTCTGAGGTTGGACTGGAGATAATTTGTAAACCGCAGGTTGGAGGTTCGATTCCTCTCGCCAGCTCCACATCGCAGTTTCGTCGGTGGATGAATATCGCTCGTCATCTTCATCCCCACTCCCTATCGCCATCCAGAATCCACGGGACACGTGCTTGGGGTGACATGGTACGCCCCGCCGTAGATCCCATCTTTCGATCTGACAACCATCCCTTCACGACAGATGTTTTCCCACCCCCCATCCTGGCGTTTTGCTAGAGTGACGGGTACCTCTCGACGGGAATCATCACATGCGCATAGGGAGTTCCCACCCACACAACCCAGGGACCGCCGTTTTCTTGAGTTCGTAGGCACGCTCTTTAACGTGCTACATCAGGCAGCGGGAAAGGCACAACGCATCACAGACAACCACGGTTGCACGAGATATCACGCAACGGAAAGCAATGGGCTGAGGCTGCTTCAAAGACAAAGGCCGCGTCACCTGAGACGCGGCCTTGACAGCTCCAGAGAGGAATCACTGCAGACTGAAGGAGTGAGGTCTATCGCTCCGCCTCGGTCAAACTTGCTTCGGGTTCTAGCTCGCCCATCTCAGAATCCGGCTTTCCCTTCGTGGTCGATGGGTGAAGGCCGTATTTTCTCAGCATCTTATAAAAATCGGCTCTGTACCGGCCGGCAAACTGCGCAGCACGGGAGATATTTCCGCTCGTCAATTGGAGGACGGTCTTCAAGTAGGTCCGCTCGAATTCTTCTTTGGCCTCCGTCAGCGGCTTAAGTGGTGACTCGGCCGACACACTGACCGCCGGCAACAAATCTGGCGTGAGCATATCTTGCCGCGACATCACCACGGCCTTCTCGACCACGTTCTCCAACTCGCGCACATTGCCGGGCCAGGGATGGATCATCAATCGATGCAGTGCCGCAGGTGTGAATCCCTTCACCTCCTTATTCGACCGTTTCACACTGAGTTGGAGGAAATGTTGAGCCAGCAGCGGAATATCATCCCGGCGATCCCGCAGCGGTGGGATGAACAGAGGAACCACTGAGATTCGATAGTAGAGATCGTTGCGGAACGTCCCGTTTTTCACCGCCTCGCTGAGGTCTTTATTGGTCGCTGCAATGATGCGAACGTCGACTTTGACCGAGTTATCAGACCCCACCTCTCGAATCTCCCGCTCCTGCACGGCGCGCAATAATTTGACCTGCATGGACAGCGGCATCTCGCCGATCTCGTCAAGAAACAACGTGCCGCCGTTGGCCATTTGAAACAATCCTCGCTTCGCACCATGAGCGCTCGTGAACGCGCCCTTCACATGCCCAAACAGCTCGCTCTCGAACAGCGTTTCGGGTATGGCGGCGCAGTTGAGTGCCACGAATGGACCTTTCCCGCGCCGGCTGTTCGTATGGATGACGCGAGCCATCACCTCTTTGCCGGTTCCGGTTTCTCCAAACAGCAAAATGGTCGCATCCGACTCGGCCACCTGTGCAATTTGCTGGAAGAGCCGTTGCATCTCCGGACTCCGCGCCACGACATTTTCGAGTCCGTACAGTTCCTTCACCAGCGACTTGAGCCGCTGAATCTCCCGGCTCATCCGCTGTTGCGCGAGTGCTTTCTCGATCGTGGCTTTCAGCTCCTTATCATCAAACGGCTTCGTCAGATACCCGAACGCCCCCCGCTGCATCGCCTCGACGGCATTGGGAATACTCCCATGGGCCGTCAGGATGATGACCGGAAGCCCCGGGTGACTTCGAAGTAGCTCTTCGGTCACCTCCAGCCCATCTTCGCCTCGAAGGCGCAGATCGGTAATCGCCAAGTTAAACATCGTTTTCTTCGCCTCACCAACGGCATCCTGCCCTGTCGTACACGGGGTGACGGCAAACCCCATCGCAGACAACCGCATTTTCAATAAATGCAACAACCCCTCATCGTCGTCGACTACGAGAATATTTTCTTGCTCCATCATCATCATCATTCCTTCTGCGGTTCGTTACGGTGTCGTCTCGGGACCTGGCACGGGAACCGTGGTCAATGGTGGACGTATCGGGCGCACCTTTTCCCGCATCTCCTGATCAATTCGCTTCAATGCCTCGAGTTGCGCAGAAAGCTCCTCGATCTTTCTGTCTCGCTCAGTAAGCTGTTTTTGCAGAGTTTGAATCGATACTGGGTCGGCTGACGTCTTTGCCGAGTCTTTCTTCGACAAGAGTGCCTCTAACTTATGATCTCGATCCGTCAACTCGCGCTGCAACGCCTCAATGGTCTCGGATTCGCCCTCCTTGGATGCACGAAGCTGTTGAATGAGTATCTCCTGATCAAGCAAGTCTCGCACCAGACGATCGGTAGTCACTGCTAACGAGGTGTTGACCTCCGCAAGAACTGGTGCTCTGAAAACGGCTTCCAGCCATGATCTGTTCCCAGGAGTAGGTTGTTGCAACAACGCCAGCCAGGCTTTGCTTGACGAAGCCAGCTGGCTCTTAGGAGCAAGAGCGACGACCTTCCCGAAATATTTCTCAGCAATTTCGCGGCTTTCGTACAGGCCAAGCAACCCGCGCGTAAAGTACACGTGATCGCAGGAATTCGATTCACCACATTTCAAGGCCACACTCTCTTGTATTCTTGCAAACGATTGAAACAACTTAACTTCTCGCGGCTCTGCCGAAAAATAGGGAGGCGAGCCAGGTACTGGCGTTGTCCATGCCGTACACCCTACCAGCAAAAGAGAACTGATGAGGAGAGAGCATCTCGTCAGAGACACTGCTGTTCTAATCACGCGTGCCCTACCTTTTCCGGTTTTGCTAACCGTAGGATAAACCGTACAGTCACCCCCTTACCTTTCTCACTTTCGATCCAAATTCTTCCGCCATGGGCCTCAACGACCTTCTTCACCAATGCCAAGCCCAACCCACTCCCCGCCGTATGCTTCCCTTTCGTGCGACCTTGATAAAACCGTTCAAAAATATGTGGGAGATCTTCTGGAGCGATCCCGGGCCCCGTATCCGAAACGGTCACCTCAAGCACTCCGGCTTGGAGGTCGGGTTTCACCTGCACCTTTACCACACCACCCTCAGGGCTGAATTTCAGAGCGTTTGACAGCAAGTTGTCGAGCACCTGTTCGAGACGAGATGCATCTGCCTTGACCCAGGAACGCTCTCCGATATTTTCCAGCACCAGCTGCACATGTTTGGAATCCGCCAAAAGACGAACCTTGTTGATGGAGACTTCCCCGATTCGTTGGAAATCCACCGGGACGATGCGGTATTCCATCATCCCTGCTTCCATTTTTGACAAATCCAGAATCGTGGAAATCAGATGGATCAGCCGCCGACTGCTGTCGGCCATAATCCGAAGGGTGGTTCGTTGCTCCTGGACGAGCGGACCTGGAATCTCATCGAGCAGGAGATGCGTGCCTTCTTGAATCGAGGCCATTGGGGTACGCAATTCGTGAGACACGTGCGCCAAAAACTCCGTTTTCATATCGTCTATTTCCTGCAACTTCCTGCCCATCCAATTGACACTATCGACTAACTCCCGTAACTCCGCAGGAGCTTTGATCTGAAGGGACGCCCCCAAATTGCCTTGCCCAATCTGTTTAATATGCCCTTGCAGCTGTCGCAATGGACGCAAAATCGTATAGCTGGCGATACCGGCAAGTCCCACCCCAAACACCAACGCCACGAGGACTAATTGCTCCGTAACAGCCTCTGCTTGGGCGGCGCTGGCTCGAGATTCCGTCACCCCGACACTCACTCGAGCCTCGTGTAGATCGATATAGCCCTGAATCGAGGCGGACATCCGATCCATCAGATCATCACGTCGGTGTTCATACTCCGGAGTGGTCTGACGAATCTTCTTCTTGGTGGTCTCGAATTCATTCTGGAAAAGCTTCAACCGCTCCTTGAGCAATTCATCTGTCTGTTGCAGCAGCGTCAACCCCTGAGAAGAGCTTTCCTGCCCTCGCAGCAACTGAAGACTGCGCTGAAACTCATCCACCTCTTCGGTCAGATTCGTCAGAAAGGTGCGATCTCTCGTCGCATGGTATTTCTTTTCGCTGTTGAGTTGGGCATAGAGCGATCCCAACAGTCTCTTCGCGGATTCGGCAGCTGGATAATGGTAGGACGCCATCTGCGTGCTCATTGCCGTTAACTGCCGAAGCTGAAAGAGCGCATAAATATTGACTCCTCCCATGACCGTAATAATGATGAGAGACGTGATGACCAACCGCCAAAAGATAGAAAGTTGCATGAATCCGTACCGTGTCCTGACCACATCGTGAAGGAACAGAACTCAAGCGTAGGTTAATCCATACACTATTTCAGTTCAGAATCACAAGCCAAGAACCATCAATAGTCCAAGAAGTGCCTCAAGTTGGTACAGGAACCAATGCCATGAAACACCTCTCGATGACGCCCTATCGTGACTTCAGGCCCTATGGCCTCGTATCAAACTGGCGAGAAAAAAGACGTTGCCGCCTGGAAGACCCATGGAGCAAAGCAAAAAGATGGCCGCGAAACAATAGGATAACCATGGCCATTGGTGGGGTGAGGAGGAGTAACACGATCCCTTGTCCTTCGGAATCAAATCCGACATAGGCCAACCACCCCCCGATCGCGGTGAATGGGAGCAGCAGAATCTGGAAGAAGTCGAGACCGGCTCCTCGACCGACACGATCGGACAACGAAAAAAACTCCAGCAGGCCGCTGGGAGAAAGCACCACCGGCAAAATAAGAATCGCGAATGGGAGAAACCACTCAACCCAATGTTCCAGAATGAATTGATAGGACGTCTTCAGGACCTCAAGGGATGAATCGTGTCGGACTTGATAGATCACTTCCGGGGCCGGGTTCAGCAGGATAAACACCAGGAGCAGAAACGCGGACGAAAGAAATTGGCCGTACGGATTGGCTTGCATGCCCATATCGAGCAGCATTGTCGGAATCCACAACACGAACCCGACGCCGATGACATCCCAAAAATAATGCCCAAAACTTTCCGTCACATCCGTGAACTGAATGGTCCTCGCGGCACTCAGAGACTGCTCAATCAACCGGAGCGTCGCGCCAACCAGCAAGGCATTCACGATGCCCAGAATAAACCCGCCGGCGAACCCCAGCGGAGCGGCGATCCTCGATACCCCCACAAACAGCAGGGCAAATACCATGAGCGCGACCATCGTCACCCAACTTCGGATGAGCGAACGTCCCGTCAGAGACAAGACTTGTCGATAGAGTTGCAGCGTAGCTGACACGAGGCTGACCATGCCGGTGCGTACCCTAATCGGGATTACCCAAGACGTCAAGAACTAGTCGCGTGGCCTGCAGGAAATATAATCGTAGTTGACTTACCCCGCCCGATGATTATCACATAATTCAGCAAGCATGTCTGAGTACCTTTTTACAGGTGAATCGTCATGGATATGAATCGAATGACCATCAAGCTGCAGGAGGCCTTACAGTCTGCCTCTGGGCATGCGCAGCGTCGAAGTCATCAGGGCATCGACGTAGAACACGTGCTGTTGGCACTGCTCGATCAGGAAGGCGGAACGACTTCAGCGCTGCTCGAAAGCGCCGGTCTCGCTCTGTCTGCTGTCCGACAAGCAGTCGAACAGGCCTTAGCCAAGCTGCCCCAGGTACAAGGCGCCGGCGCCTCGCCTGGTCAAATACATGTGGCCACCCGCCTCAACCAGGTCTTAGCCCACGCAGAGGACGAACAGAAATCGCTCAAGGATGACTTTCTCAGCGTCGAGCATATGTTATTAGCCATGGTTCAGGAAGGAGGAGTGCTCAAGAAATTGGGACTCACCCGAGACCGCCTCCTGTCCGGATTGCAGCAGGTGCGCGGCAATCAGCGTGTCACCAGTCAGGACCCGGAAAGCACCTACCAGTCGCTGGTGAAATACGGGCGCGATCTGACTCAATTAGCCGGGCAAGGCAAGCTTGATCCCGTCATCGGGCGAGACGACGAAATCCGGCGAGTGATTCAAATTCTCTCCCGCCGCACAAAGAACAACCCCGTGCTCATCGGCGAACCGGGAGTCGGGAAAACCGCGATCGTGGAGGGACTGGCGATTCGTATCGTCAAAGGCGATGTTCCAGAAAGTCTTAAACAGAAGAAGCTCTTCGCGTTGGACATGGGATCGCTCATCGCCGGTGCCAAGTTTCGCGGCGAGTTCGAGGAACGGCTCAAGGCCGTATTGAAGGAAATTCAATCGTCTCAAGGTCAAATTCTCCTGTTTATCGATGAATTACATACGGTCGTCGGGGCCGGAGCGGCCGAAGGGGCGATGGATGCGGCCAACCTGCTGAAGCCGATGTTGGCGCGGGGTGAGTTGCACCTGATCGGCGCTACGACGCTCGACGAATACCGAAAACACATCGAAAAAGATGCCGCGTTGGAACGTCGCTTTCAGACAGTCCTGGTCGACCAGCCATCCGTGGAGAACACCATTTCCATTTTGCGCGGCCTCAAAGAACGGTACGAAGTCCACCATGGCGTGCGGATCAAGGATAGCGCGCTCGTCGCCGCAGCGAAGTTGTCGCATCGATACATCTCAGATCGGTTTCTTCCGGATAAAGCAATCGACCTGGTCGATGAAGCAGCCGCTCGTCTTAGAACCGAGATCGACAGCCTTCCAGCGGAGCTGGACGAAGTGTCACGCAAGGTACTCCAGCTGGAAATTGAACGGGAAGCGTTGAGGAAAGAGAAGGATCCGGCCAGTGCCGCCCGGTTGACCGCTCTCGAAACGGAGCTGAGCGAAAAGCAACGCGACTTACAGACCCTGAAAACTAGGTGGGAATCAGAAAAGGCCTCCGTCTCCCGGCTCCGTAAAACACGTGAGGCGATCGAGGACATCAAGCTCAAGATCGAGCAGGCCGAGCGGGCCTACGACCTCAATCGCGTGGCGGAACTTCGGTACGGAGAACTGCCTCGGTTAGAACGAGAACTGGAGCTGGAACAGCAGCACTTGGGAAAGAAGCAGGATGAAACACGGCTACTGAAGGAAGAGGTCGATGAAGACGAGATTGCCGCCGTGGTCAGCCGGTGGACCGGTGTTCCGGTCTCTCGTCTACTCGAAGGAGAAACCGATAAACTGTTGAAACTCGAAGAATTGCTGCATCAACGGGTGGTCGGACAAGAGGAAGGAGTCCGAGCCGTCGCAGATGCCGTGCTGCGTGCGCGATCGGGCATCAAGGATCCCAATCGCCCGATCGGCTCTTTTCTGTTCCTAGGCCCCACCGGTGTCGGCAAGACCGAATTGGCCCGTGCGCTGGCGACCATTCTGTTCGACGACGAAGGGAATCTGGTCAGAATCGACATGTCTGAGTATATGGAAAAGCACACGGTCGCCCGCCTCATCGGCGCGCCTCCCGGCTATATCGGGTACGAAGAAGGTGGCCAGCTCACCGAAGCCGTTCGGCGGCGCCCATTCTCGGTGATCCTATTCGATGAAATCGAGAAAGCGCACCACGATGTCTTCAATGTCTTGTTGCAAGTGCTGGATGATGGGCGACTGACCGATTCGCAAGGCCGCACGGTCGATTTTAAGAACACGGTGTTGATCATGACCTCCAACATCGGCAGCCCCCATATCCTCGAAGCGCAGCAACGCGGCGCGTCCCATGAGCAAGTGAGAACGGTTGTGATGGGCGAGCTGCGGCAACATTTTCGCCCGGAGTTCTTGAACCGGGTGGATGAACTCGTGGTCTTCCATCCACTCGGCACCGAACACTTGATCAAGATCGTGGAGATTCAGCTGGACCGTCTCCGCAACCGATTGGCCGAGCGGCGGATTCCCCTGGCAATCAGCCCGTCCGCGCTCAAGCACCTGGGAGAACGTGGCTATGATCCGGTCTACGGAGCCCGACCGCTGAAACGGCTCATTCAGCAAGAATTAGAAACACCGATCGCGAAGTTGCTAGTCAAAGGCGAGTTGCGGGATGGGGATACCGTGTCAGTTGATGTGAAAAACGGGACCCTTGTCGTGGTGCCGATCGTAGCATCACAGGCCAACCCCTAAGAAACGAACGTGCGCTGTGGGGGCCCTGAGGATGTTGAAAGAGCTCACCGTCTCACCCGCCCAACCCCGGCGCGCCAAGACGCGCCTTTCACCGGGCAAGGCCCGCAGCGAGCGAAAAGCCGGCTGCACGATGTTGGTACGTTGAGGCCTTGAGCGAGGAGAGAACGACGCCGGGGGCGTTTGCAGCATCCTCAACCTAGCCGATTGAGACCGCACCCCCTTTGGCATCATGCATGAGTCCGCTCTTCTGCTGCTTCTCAAGCTTCCACTCCGTCGGCGATACGTGGAAGAGGTGGCCTTTCATCGTGTGAAATTCCCCGCGTGAAAAAGATACTATATCGGGAGCCTTCACCTCGAACTGGAGAAGAATCTTGCCGGACTCGGCTTCCTTCATTGACACACTCTTATCCGTCTTCGTCAATTCATAGGCGCGCCGTTCGTTGAACATCATGGTGCTGTCCACCACCTTGGCCAGCATCCGGCCATTCAAGTCAAACAGCGCAAAGTTCACCAACAGTATCCCCGTTGAGGGGTGGCGGGCGACTTGGATTTGCGGCACACCCTCGACTTCGATGGTGCCATTTGAATTCTTGTAGAGATTGGAGCCTATTTCAATATCCATATTGATTTGAAGCACAGAGAGCTGGAGGTATGTGAATACTCAGCACATGTTCGGATCTACAGAGAATTAGGACTTTTTGATTCGATCGAGAATCAACGCAATACAGCCCCCCAACAACCCACCGCCCATGATGGTGGTCAGCAACTCAACCAGTTTCAGCTCCCACACAGACCCCTGAGCCTGCATCACTTCCCTAACGCCCCCTTGCACCATGATGACGGCCAACGCCATCGTCGCACCCACCACAAACCACCACAGAAAGACTTTCGTCGACGTCACCGAAACCTCACAGGTCAGGATTGCGGTCAAATGAACGGTATTGAATGGCTTCCGCGATATGCACGGTCTCAATCCTCTCCGAGTCGGCCAAGTCGGCAATCGTGCGTGCAACACGCAGGATACGGCCATGCGCTCGCGCCGACAGCCGCAGCCTCGCCATCGCCTGCTCCAGCAATTCCTGAGCGGGCTGATCGAGCCCACAATACCGCTTTATCATCCGCGGCTTCAACTGTGCATTCGTATAAATTCCGTCGGATCGGTACCGTCGTCGCTGACGTTCTCGCGCTGCGACGACACGCGCTCGGATTGCAGCTGATCCCTCTGATGCCGGTAGTTCGGTACGGAGCTCTCGCACGGGAACCGGCGGTACATCCAGATGGATATCCAGCCGATCCAGCAGCGGCCCGGACAGTTTCGCGCGATACCGGCGAATTTGAGTGACGGTACAAATACAAGGTCTGGTTCGATCTCCAAAATATCCGCAGGGACAAGGATTCATTGCGGCAATCAGCATGAACCGAGCCGGATATTTCAGGGTTCCGCTGGCTCTGGTCAGGACCATATGTCCATCTTCCAACGGTTGCCGCAATCCCTCGAGCACACCCCGTTTGAACTCAGGAGACTCGTCCAGAAACAGCACGCCGTTATGCGCAAGTGAGACTTCCCCGGGCTTCGGAACGGTGCCTCCTCCGACAAGACCGGCATCGGAGATGCTGTGATGAGGAGCGCGGAATGGCCGAACCCTCAGCAACGGCCGGTCCGGAGCAAGTTGCCCGGCTACGCTGTGAATACGGGTCGTTTCAATGGCTTCTTCCGATTCCAGCAGCGGAAGAATCGAAGGGAGTCGGCGCGCCAACATCGTCTTGCCGGAACCAGGTGGACCGACCATCAGCACATTGTGTCCACCCGACGCAGCCACTTCCAGTGCCCGCTTGGCATGGTCCTGCCCACGGACGTCGCAATAGTCCTCGTCTTCTGCCGTCCTGGCAGACTCCAGCAACGCATGGTTCGAACAGCTCGGCACAATGGTTTGATTTCCCTTTAGAAACTCCACCGCTTCAGGGAGGCTATGGAGTGGATAGGCGCTGATACCGCCCACCAGTGCAGCTTCAGCACCATTGTCAGCCGGCAGCAGCAGGTCATATCCGGCCCGGCAGGCGAGCGCAAACGAGAGCGCGCCCATGATCGGTCTCACACGGCCGTCCAACGAAAGTTCTCCGACCAGAACCCGCTTGTCCACCATCGACTGTGGGATCACCTCTTCGGCGACGAGAATCCCAACGGCGATCGCAAGATCAAGTCCCGATCCTTCTTTCTTGACTCCGGCGGGTGCGAGATTGACAGTAATCCGTTTGGCAGGAAAGTGAAACCCGGTGTTCTTCAGCGCAGAACGCACGCGGTCACGACTTTCCTTGACCGTGGCATCCGGCAGGCCAACGACCGAGAATTGCGGAAGGCCACCGGAGATATCGACCTCGACATCCACCAGATGCGCATCGAGCCCGACGAGTGCCGCGCTCCTCACCTTGGCGAGCATGACCACACTGCCTTTCTGTAAGGACCGCAGCCAAACCTAGTAATTATAGGAAGTCCCTACGGATCTTTCAATAGAGGGTCGACTGCCAAGTCTTCTCTATCACCGCTCCTACCGACTCTGTCATAATCCGCCTATGCGTTTCAGGTACTCCCCCCAGGGAACGGTCCCTTCAATTCGATCACCATCCACCTGGCTGGTTCGCCTGATCATGGCCGTCAGCCTCGTACTCTTGTCCTTCCCAACGGAACAGGCTTCAGCTTTTGCGGAACACCAATCCCCTGCAATTCCGACGCAGCAGGCAAAGCGCGCATCCCCATATGTCGGATCGGCCATGGCTGTTCTCGCAACACTGGAACAGGCGCAGGTGCTTCCGCCTGAGGGCAGCCGAGAAGCGGATCGGATCATTCAGTCCGTCATTCAGCTGCAATCCGCTTTCGCCACAAGCACGGATGGGGGGTTGCAGGATTTTGCGCACCGTGCCGTGACCGCCAAGCACGGCGAGAATACATCAACAGTCCTGGAACGATTTCGCTCAAGCGGATGGACCGCAGACATGCTGGAGGCTCTCGCGGACGCGGACCTGCCGACAACGGTCGAAGAACGACAGCAACTGACAACCGGACTAAGACAGTTCAACCTGTCCGTCGATGATTTCACGCGACTCATGCAGCTCGTAAAAGATAGCCGATCGGCACTTGCCGCGCGTGGAAACACGTTTGAAGAGATCTACACCTCCCGACGGAACGCTATGCCGGGAGCGGGGGGACGATAGGCCTTGCAAGTTTCAGATTTCTGGTTTCTAGCTCATATCGCACACCTAATTTAGAAGGAGGAACACATGGCAACGAGAGCCTACATTCTCATCAAGGTCAAAGCGGGAAAAACCAAAGATGTCGTCGCCACGCTGAAGCGCATGCCCGGAGTCGAACAAGCTCATTCTTGTTTCGGCCGTCCAGATATTTTCCTCTTTATCAGCGTCCAGGATGAACGCGCGCTGTCCGACGTCGTCATCACCAAGATCCATTCAGTCGACGGCGTCGAAGAAACCGATACTCACATCGTCGCGGAATGAGACGGGAGAATAGGCAGGGTGACCGGCGCACCAGCGTCTTGCGCTGAGCGGTAACAGGCTTCGGCAATTTCCACTGCACGGAACCCATCTTCGCCCGTGATGGGCATTGGTGTCTCGTCGTTCACGGCCTGCAAAAACGCCGTAAGGGTGGCAAGGACCGTCTGGGCTGGAGGGAGATCGAAGTCGGTTGTACCGGCTTGGTCAACGCAGTGGAGCCGACGCTGGCCCCAATCGGCTTCCAGTCGCCCCTGCGAACCGCTCCATACTGCGCGCCCGACACGCCCCGCCGCTACCCGTGCGATGTCGATCCGGCATACCGTTCCTCCCCTAGTAGTGAGGTCAACGGAGGCTGAGGCTTCCGGCCCGGCAGACGGGAGAATGTCCATCGTACAACGCACTTCTGATACTTCTTCCCCGGTCAGAAATCGGACCAGGTCGAGCATATGCACTCCGATTTCCAATATGGCTCCCCGCTTGCCATAGCCATCGGCATGGTCAGGAGCCGTTGGTTTGAGCTCGATCCGGCTGATTAAGTCCAATCGTTCCGACCGCCCGATCCGATGCCGCAGGGTCTTCATCTGCTGAATCGTGTGGTCGAACCGGAGGGTCTGCGCCGTCATCAACGGCACCTCCGCCTCACGAGCCAGGACGACCATCGCCTGAGCATCGGCTGCAGTGGTAGCCAGCGGTTTTTCGATCAAGAGGGGCTTGCGGGCCAGGACCGCCATCCGACAGATATCCAGTGAATAGATTGGCGGCGTGACGACAAGAACCACGTCGACCAGGGGATCGGCAATCAGCGACTGAGGCTCCTTGTACACTGTGACCGAGGAGGCTCCGGGAAGATCAAGCCCCTGTTCGGGATGCTGCCGGCAGATGGCCCTGAGACAAGCGGTGGGCAGATCCTGCATGATGTGTCGGGCATAGCGCATCCCATGCCGACCCACACCGATCAATCCTACACCGATACGATCCTTATTCACGTAACCTCACAAGACCATCACTGTAAAACGGCGAGTCACATCCGTCAATGACACTCATTTGACATTCCCGGAAGGGGCTTCATATAGTACGATCATGTTGAGAACAAAGCCGCTCCGATAACACATTCCAACCATGTCCACCACTCACGTCACACCGTTTACATTAGAACAGATCGGAACAGGAACAGCCCGCTTTCCAAGCGGCGTACCGATTCCCACGCACACCGATCAGATGGTGGATCCCTACTTCAAGAGCAGAATGCCGAAGGAACACCAAATCGATTCGTTGCTCTTCTGGCCGCAACAACCGGGGACCTATCCAGGGCTTGTCCTGTTGCATGATTGGTGGGGATTAACTGGACAGATGAAGGATGTGGGCGCTCAGCTGGCCCGTGAAGGGTATGCGGTGATCATTCCCAATCTCTACGGCCGGTTGGGAGGAATGGTAACCGCCAACGATGACGTGGCAGCCGCGCTGCAGGAACGTCAGAACGACGCGCATGTCATCACCGATATCAATTCCTGCTGTGAATACCTGAATACAACCCACTTCGTGAAGAAAAACATTCATGGGGTCGTTGGCTACGGGATGGGCGGATCCTATGCGCTCCGTTTTGCCTGCCATCGAAAACGGCTGCGGGCAGCCGTCTCCTACTACGGCAAGCCGGTCACGCCCAAAGAGCTGATGAAAAACCTCTTTTCATCGGTGCTCTATCACCAGGCAGGGAAGGACACCTGGGCAACGCAGGACGACGTCGAGCAACTGCGCAGCGCCGCCGCCGAATATGCCAAGCGCGTCGAGATTCATCGCTACCCTGAGGCGGCCCACGCCTTTTGCAACGAGATGAAGCCAACCTCCTATGATCCAAACGATTCGGCCCTCGCCTGGGAACGAACCGCGATGTTCTTAAAGTCTTGCTTCCAAGGAACATGACCCACAGCACACCGCCTCCTTGCAACCAAACTCACGCACACTCAATTCTCGCCGGCCCATCTCGTCGTCGACGAGAGCTCAGCATACGTCGGGATGCCACAGTCGGGCTCCTTGCAATCCTCATGGCGATTTCCATCCTCCTGTCGTCCCCTCCGGTCCGAGCGGAAGACGCGTCGCCGATGCTGCTCTCTCAGATGATCTCAAAAAGCGGGAACCAACTCGCGGCAATCGATTCGGATGTGAGTGCCCAAGCGCTATTTACCTCAACAATCGGTCCTGCTCTTGGTCTCAACGATGCGGCAGGGGCCGTCGGAGCCAAACGACTATCAAGCAAGTTGGTCAAAGAGTTGCGCCTGGCTGAGTTGTCCCAATCCATCTCTGAACTGATGGCAGCCATGGCCGTCTGGCAGTTTGCTGATTCCATCGGCCATGAGGAAACGCCTTCCACGACCAACACCTCGCTTCACGCGACACGACAAGATTGGGTAACGAGCCGCAGCAAGGTCACTTCACTCTCCGACCTGTTCCGTCTCATCCAGACAGACCAAAGAACAGGATCATCTCAAGCCACAGTCCCGCCCAAGAATACGGAGCTGTTACTCGCTGCGAACCGTACCGCGCTTGAAGCCAGTCAAAAGGCGACCGCCGCGTGGTGGGACATCTATGGGTGGAAGGAACGTATCCGGCAGGCGAAAGGCCGGGCTCGACTGTGCGGAACCTGGCAATGGATCATCCATAACCACCAGATCCATGGAGAACAAAAGTCCACCGTCATGTTCCCCCCACTCGGACAGGTCTCGGCTCAGGCCGCGGCACCGACCGAGATCATCATCCTGGGAGATGCCATTTACTTGCGATGGGAGCATAACGGCCAGCTCCAAGAGGACAGTCTGCTGTTCATCAAGGACGATGCGAAGATCGAAGGATCGTTCGTGAACAACATGGGAGGATGGGGACCGATCAGCGCCAAACGCATGGCCCCCTGTCAGCCTTAGCGGATGTTGAAAAAGGCCTCCAGCTTTGTTCTCGCATCGCTCAAGGCCTCAACGTACCAACCGCGTACGACTCGGCCTTTCACTCGCTTCAGCCTAGCTGGAAGGCCTTTTTGAACATCCTACTTTATCTCCTTCAACCTCCTGCCCCACGGTAGGTGCGCCAAGCCAGCACCGCCCACCCCACGATGAACAACGCTCCACCGACCGGCGTCACCGCTCCGAGCCAACGTACTCCCAACAACGACACGCCATACAGACTGCCGGAAAATAACACCATCCCTGCCAAAAACAGCCAGCCCGCTTTGGCCGCTCCCGCGTCGCGGCTGATCCGCACCGCAAACCCACTCAAGACCATGCCGAAGGCATGATACATCTGATAACGGGTCGCCGTGTCGTAGACGGCCAACATTGGTGGCTCCAGGATTTCCTTCAGCATATGAGCGCCGAATGCACCGGCTGCCACGCCGAGTCCGGCACAGAGACACCCAACAACGACCAACCGCCGAGATGAGACATCGACATCCATTGGACACTCCCCACTGATACATCGGTTGCAGACCTAGTAGGCTGCGGAAAAACTTATGTTGACCTGTTGTCGCCGTCACGGATATTGAGGCGTGAGACGACGTTGAATAGTCATGCAGGATGCGCAAAAAGGCTGTTCAGCAAGGCCGCAGCGAGCGAAGAGGCGAATCGTACTCTGGGCCGTACGTTGAGCCTCTGAGCGATGCGGGAACGCCGCTGGCGGTCTTTTTCCGCATCCTGCTAGGCGATCATACGCGATCCCACCCGAATACTCCATCCGACGCATCGTGGCCGATGACCGTTCTCCGTACGGGTATGCTATAGTTTTCCTATGGCTCAACAGGGTGTAACAAAACTGCTCGTTTCGCTCTCCACCTTGCTACTCATGGTGGGAAGCGGGCTTGCGTCGGCTGAATCCCCACAGACCGAACGCAGTAAAGGCCTGACCGTCGAAGACCTCGCACGTGGGGTACGGAGCGCCGCGCAGAACATCGAAAAAGAAATCCCCAAGATCGGACCGGCAATCGGCAAAACCGTCAAGTCCATCACTGGGAATAGTTCGGAAAAGAAACCAACTGATCAACACACCCCTGCCAAGAAATAGCCCTCGATCCCGGCCAAGAGGGATACGTACAAATCTGCCTTTGATTCTTTCTCTCAAATCCTGGTATGTTGTGCTTCGATTTTCATTGACACAACGCACAGGCGACCCCCACTTCTCACGATGAAGCGCCTGTGTCACGCAGAAACATCCGCGGGATCGAACAGGCTCATCTACAAGAGGATCGCCATCATGTGGGACAAAAAACGAGAACTCGAAGCGAACGATGCAAATTTTACGGTTCTAGGAAAAGACGTCACGTTCAAAGGCATCGTCCATTTTCACAGCACCGTTCAAATCGATAGTTCTATCGAAGGAGAAATCCACGCCAAGGGTATGTTGGTGATCGGCGAAAACGCGCTCATCCGAGGCTCGATCATTGCCGAATCCGTTGTCTGCAGAGGAAAAATCCAAGGGAACGTCACCGCGAGCAG
>ERZ1292633.462-Hain-H41-02um-R1-462-length-48037-cov-6_pt1 | contig 48037 bp, 37 predicted proteins | sample MGYA00564406_ERZ1292633 | MGnify/ENA primary metagenome ERZ1292633 (study PRJEB36523, sample SAMEA6512639) | groundwater metagenome | collected 2019-01-08 | study: AquaDiva: Metagenomics assemblies of 32 groundwater samples | reverse complement strand
GTTCAGTAAACTCCGATGCTCCCAGCCAGGCCGACCAACCAAAAGCCGACGCGGCGGATGACGAATTCGTCGGCAAACCCGGCGACTTCGCGGAATACAAGGTCCCCCTCACCTGGAGTCCCATGCTCACCGTGTGGCGGAAATTGCACGTAGAAACTGACACGATGGTGAGACCGACGTTTACACAGAACACGTTTACAATGCCTTGGAATGAGCCACGACAGGGAACTGGGAGCAGCTATGTGCTTTTCGATGTTGACGACCCGTTCTCAAATCCCTTTCAGACCAACAATGGACAGTTCACAAACGGTTACGTCGAGATTCTACGGGCCGATGGAACGCGTTTGCTTGTGGCAAAGGTGCTCGATTACACGAACAGTGCGGCTGGTGACGATGTTACGCTAATCGCACCAGATTGCGGGAACGGACAGATAGGCATCAATTGCTTTACCGGCGTAACGCCTGGAGATGCCATATTCAGTGACGATGACCTCAGCGATCCCGTCCTCTTTTCCGCAAAGGTTTGGGGTTGCGATGATACCTATACTGGAGGCGCAAATACTTCGGCGCTTTCGCCTCCAGATCTTGGCGCGTTACAAAGTCAATATCGGCCAGCTTATATCGATCCCAGCCACGACCAAACAATTAACACCACGGGTGGAGTATCGATATTTCTGCGCAACATCAACTTTGACGAATCGCCATACGGGAAGGATCTCTGGGATCAAGCCAAAGCGCCCGGCGTGCGCAACCTGCCGATTTCAACAACCAATTATTGGACCGTAATGGTCATCTCTGCGTGGCAAGCCGAAGAGAACGACGACGCAGATGCAGATATCGAAGCGCAGTCCTATGGAATAACGCTCGGTATTAACACCCATTCGGATGGAAGCACGACCAATAACTTTCGTTTGAACGCAAGCTATATTGGCCTATGCACGATATTCAAGGCAGTAACACAACCCGGTGCTGAGTCGACCGACCTTGGCGCCGAAGCCGAGCGTATGCGTGTGTCACATGAGATTGGCCACACTCTAGGTCTTTCGCATGAAGACGGAGGGCATATGTGCACAGTCGGCGAATGCCAAAAGGATCCCTTTGCGGCCATTAGTCTGAAAAAGTTGCGCGAATACAATGGTCCTTGAACAAGAAGCGAGGAATAGACATGTGCGCCGGCCATAACTTAGGTACAATGAAGACGGCTTGGATTGCCACTATTGTTATGATGGCTCCTCCATTACATGCACAAGAGAGGAACCCAACCGCGACAATGGTGGGATCCGTTCATGCCAAAGGAATCCTAGTCGCGCGCATTGAGTTCCCCGCAGCAGACGCAATGGCCGAAATAACTCCGCGGCTTGCGGGCTCGGATGGAGCTATAAGGGACGCGAAGGTGCAAGTTCCACGCGGCGATCCTTTTCGTGCTGGGAGGAGTTCTGAAGTGCCATCATCAGGAACCGCAGTCGTGATCACCCCGCTGATTGGACGGTTCGATATAGACTCACCAAGTTTTTTATTTGCAGAGGCGGGGAAATATGACATGCTATGGGATATTGCATATAAAGGCAATGCCAGAGAGTCAACGAGCGTAAAGCAGCGAGTGCAAGTGGCGCCGGCTACACGGTGGGACCTGACATTCCTAAATAGGCTGTCGGACATGGAGTTTATCCTAAGAATCCATGGCAAAGACCCTTTTACGGATGGTGAGACCAGTTATCAGGAATGGGCGAGGGGACCTGAGGGAGCTGACTACCGCGCGCTGCGATTGATTACGGAATTATTGGAGGCTACTTATGCGAAAGAGCCGGGAGACATTGCGGGACCACACGGTCGTAGCATCGAAGACGCAGTCAGATGGGCGGACGAACTCCAGAAGTTGGCCACTGAGCTACCGGAGTCAAGTTACGCCCCTTATTCAAGTTACTTCGCAGGATGCGGTTATTTGCTTGGAATGGCGCAAGAAAACAAGGTGCGACACGGGAGTATCGCTGCAGCGGCCGGAGTGCAAAGCGCCTTTTACCGAAAGGCTGCGGACGCACTAGAATTTGCGATTGCCAACGGGGACATCTACCTCAGACCCCGCGCGCTTTATATGCACGGTATTCTCCATGCCTGGACCAATTCTTGGGACGACGCACGTCAAGTCCTCGAAAACGCCACTGTTGCTTCACGAGAGCAGCCAACCGTTCAAGAAATGGTCAACGGCTTGCGAGCAGAACTCGTTCTTGCGCGCCAGCGAACGGAGAATGACGTCACGAAAACACCAAACGACAAATAGCAGAAGGTGGGTGGACCAAGTCGCAAGACTGGGGGAGTGATTCCCTTCTAGAGCCCGCACGGGCGAGAACGACTTGAAAGGCGTGTCGCTAACGTGCGGGACGCTGGGCACACTGCGGCTGTCTTGCTCCGGTTTTTGCAACCGGGTACGGCTGTGGAAGAATGTCAATCGCACCGAGCCCTTCGACTTGGGCAAATGCTGGTCGTCGTGCGAACCGGGTTGCGATCAGATCGGGAATCGACCGACTATAATCTACGTGGAGGGGATTCAGGCCAGCGGATCGGACGGCGACGTGGTGCTCTCTGCCAAATTCGTCAAGCGCGACGCGGCCTGTAAGTTCGAGTGCATTTGTACGGACTCCGCGCCGCTGACGGTGGTGAGCCTGAAGGAGGGAAGCCTCACGTGGGAGCGAAAGGGAAAAAGGGGTCGGGAGTCTTTGATTGCGCAGCGAAAAAGAGGTCGGGAGTCTTTGATTGACAGGTTGGGCGATGGGCGATAAGCTCGGTAGCCCCAACCCAACCGTTCCCGCATTTCGACGACGGGTATCGGCGGATGAACCCCGCCATACGGTTCGCGGCCGAATGGCGTAAAGCACACGGGAATCACGCCTGAAAGGTGTAAAGATAGTAGGCGGGGGCAAGTCCCGGCGGGCCGGAATGCCGCCCCCGCATCGGATACGAGAGAGATATTCGACTCTGAAAGGGTCGCATATACCGTGAAGCACGGGGTACGACCCTTTCAGGGTCGGGCTCTATACGCGCCGACAACCGTGGGCGTTGCCCACGGCTATGGTCGGTCAGCCCTTCAGGCTGAAAGGCCTCCGTGCGCACCACGGAAATCCCGCCGGAAAACCCGCCCTACCGACTCAAATCGATCCGCCAGACACGCCGCGTCGCGGGCCGGCATCGCTACTCGGAAAGCAGGGCCGCGTACTTCGGGGCCATCAACACATGATCCGTCGGGACCATGGTGATCACGTCCCACGGGCAGACCTGGGCGCAGAGCTTGCAGCCGATGCAGACGGGAAGGTCGATCGTGCAGATGCCCATCGCGTAGCCGGGATGGGAGGGGTCGGAAATCTTGTCGATGCAATTGACCGGGCAGACGGACACGCAGGCGTCGCATCCGGTGCAAAGGTCCTCGTCGAGAATGGCGAGTTGTTTGGGCAGCTTTTTCTTTTTGGCCATCGAGCGCACCGCTTACGGACCAACGCCTGGGGAAGCACCGTTTCCCTTTTGAATGTTAGCGTTGATCGGCGAAAGCGGCAATCGCGTCTTGCCGGCGCCGTTCCTGACGCGTCCGTTCGTCGGCGCTGCGAAGCCGCGATGGATCGGCGCATGACCGAAGCGGACGAGCCCGGGGATCGGACTGTAGCGGACACACCGGTCGAGCTTGCGCGACAACAACTCGTCAACCGTGGTGAGGCGTGCGCCCTTGGCTGCGATCTGCCGAAGGGCCAGATCGGCTGTCCCTCGGCTCCAATATCCGCCCGCGTCCGCAACCACGGTTGCTCTCTTGCCCCGCGTCAGCAGCGCGAGCGCAAGTGCCTTGATCGACGTCTCGACGCCCACGCCGAAGAGAATGTACTCGCGGACCGGAAGCTGCGTCAGCATGCGGTCGGCCTTGGGGTTGGTCAGCAGATCGTCGGCCCGCTTCCAGAAAACGACTTGCTGGTATTGCATGAAGAGATCGATGGGCAGCGTGAGCGTGTTGTCGGAGCGGACGTAGGTCCGATTAGCCAGCACCGTGAAATCGAGCTTCTCCTGCCCATCCGATCCGTCGACACAGTGAATCGGATTGCCGCTGTCCGAAAGTTCCCACTCGCGGTGCGACTCGATCGACGCGATCGTCGGCACCTGGTTGCGTTTGACCCACGCCACCACGCGGCGGAGCGCCGGGATCAACTCAGTCAGATTCGCGACGGGGAACGCACCGTCCCCAGCGCAAAAGTCCCGCTGGGTATTCAGGTCCACTGCAACGCAATCAAAAACCCGACCGTTTGTACGCGTGAACATCTTCCCTCCCCGCAAAACCAAGATGTACACAATGCGCGCGTAGACCGCGCGCGAAGTCGATCCGACGTTTCAGGGCGGGGGGTGCTTCCTTCCCATCCCGTGCCCGTTCAACCCTTTGGGGAAATGAGCGGCCTTTGTGCCGCCCAAAGTCTAGCACGACAACCGCCGAAAGGCGACATCTCTTTACAAATTCCTTAACATCTTATTTGACAAAATGTTAACGTCAATACGGTTGTTCGAATGCCTGTTGGCAACCTGTGAATTGTCGAATTCGTCGCGATCTTGAGCGTGATCGGTCCCTTTTTGTATTGCGATTGGCGGCGTTGCAAAACACCCGCACCGCGACGCGCAACTTGAGAGGTACGCCCCAAAAAGCTGTCTCGATTCCGCTGCGCTGCCGAGTCCAATCGATCCGCCCTCTCTCGCGGAAAAGCAACAAAAAACGGCGGGAAACAGCGCTTCACACCTCGCGCAGATGGGTCGGGCGGAGTCGGGCAGCTCTGATTGCGCGGGACGGGTACGAGTCAAGTTTGGGACCCGGTAGCAGGCCTTAACTGACGACTCGCGCGGCCGGCTCAAAAAGCGCAAGAACCGCCGATCTTAACGTAGTCAAGATCGGCCTCAGCCGCAGTCGATAAGAGTGGTTATCGGACAATGGTTTATCCAGATTTGCGCGCGGAGGAATTGCTTTGCGGCCATTGGTGAAATCGAAGACGCGGGTGAACCGGATGAGGAATCACGAGCAAACTCGCATTTAGGCGATCAGCGTTGCGGCAGGTCAGAAGACCTGCCCTCCCCGTGTGGCCGACGGCTATACGCATGCGGGATTCGGTTATGGGCAGTTTAGACCGGCACGGTCTCGCTTATGGGATGTTCGGAAATCGGTTTCCGCTGACGCAAGGATGTTCGGCAAATAGACGATGAATTCCCTGTTCCCAGTCCGTTGGATCGCGTTCGGGAATGAATCCGGCCGCAAGGACGCGTGCGACATGGTCGTCGTTTGATGACCGAATCGGCAAGCAAGGAGGCTGCGGAAAGCATGATGCGATCCGGTGTGACAGGCCGCTTTCGGAGTTGGGCGTGGTTGCCATTACTGGCAAGCCCTTTTCTGGCGGCGGGGTGCAAGAGTTCGCAGCGTGTTGCGCCCATCGCGGTCGCGAATCCGTTCCTGGGCACGGCGACGATCGCGGTGGCTCCGGCGGTGAATGTGAGCGGGTCGACGGACTTCGACCCCAACCGTTTCGCCGACCTGATGGCCAGCGAACTGAGTCACGCGGATCGCGTCTCGGTGATCCCGGTCAGTCGCGTGCTCGGCGCTCTGGCGGTGCAGGGAAAAGATCGGGTCGAATCGGCGGCCCACGCGTTGGAAATCGCCGAGCTGGTGGGTGCGGACGCGATTCTCGTGTTCGCGGTGACGGAATATGACTCTTACGACCCGCCGAGCATCGGAATCGCCGCTCAGTTGTACGGCCGGAATCCGTGGCCCGGGTTCAACAGCGAGGGCGCGGAGAGCGCGGAAACCGAAGGCGCAGGGAAAGGCGGCGACGCGAAGGACCGCAAGACGGCAGCCGGGCGACTCCTGGCGGAATCGCAGCGGGTGTTCAATGCCTCCCACGCCGACGTTGTGGACGACATTCGGTCGTTCGCCCGGCAACGCGACGCGGACGAAAGCCCCTACGGGTGGCGACGGTACGTGGTGAGCCAGCAGTATTACATTCGCTACTGTTGCAGCGCCACGATTCGCGCTCTGCTGAACGGGGAGCACGCAGCCGTCGTCGCGCGGGGAAGCGCAGGCGAAAGGTAAGGATGCCATGGGCGTGGTGCGGCAGTTATCGCTGGTGAAGGGAGAGGAACGGTTTGTCTTTCGGTACGGCGCCGGACAGGAACCGGAAGTGATCGACGCATTCGCCGAACTGGCCGCCAATCCGGAAAGTTGTTTCGATTGGTTTGATGCGGCCGTACTCAGTTATCAGATGGGACGACGATTGGAGACGGAGCTCGATCAGATCGCCACGTAGTTCGTAAGTGGCCGCCGCCCGGCCCGACATAGATGTTGGGTGACGGGTTTGTTTCGCCGATGTGTAACTGCGATCATGAAAGAAAATTCCTTGATTGACGAGTTTTTGAACTACCTGAAGTTCGAGCGCCACTTTTCGCCGCACACGGCCAAGTGCTACGCCGCCGACCTCGCGCAGTTCTGCGCGTTTCTGGTGGGCGATCTGGCGGCGGCGGGCGGACATCAGAACTTCACGGAACGTACTGCGAAGGCGGGTTCACGTCTGGCGGCGGCGGGCGGTCACGATGCCGGCGCCGGAGGCGGAGTCGCGCTCGCGGAGAACACCGTCCAGCAGAAGCTTCGTGAGACGCAGACCGAGCAGGTCAAGGCGTTCCTGGCGTTTCTGGGAACGCAGAGCTATTCGAAGTCGACGATCGCGCGCAAGCTGGCGACACTGCGGAGCTTTTACAAGTTCTGCATGCGCCGCGGTTATGTGAAGAATCATCCTCTCGCGACGATTCGCACGCCGAAGCAGGAAAAGCGACTGCCGAAATTCCTCGAAGTCGACAAGATCACGAAGCTGCTCTCCACGCCGGACGACAACACGATGCTGGGAGCGCGCGATCGGGCGATGCTCGAAGTGTTGTTCTCGACGGGCGTGCGCGTGAGCGAGCTGGTCGATCTGAACTTCGGCGACGTGGAGTTCGAGGGGCGGACGATCCGCGTACGCGGCAAAGGGAAAAAGCAGCGCACCACGCCGATCGGTCCGACGGCGCTGGCGGCTGTTCAGAAGTACCTGCAACTTCGGCGGGCCGATGCGCGTTCGGCCAACTTTGATCAGCAGGCGCTCTTCGTGAACAAGCACGGCCAGCGGTTGAGCACGCGAAGCGTCCGCCGCAAACTCGACAAGTATCTGGTGCAGGCGGGTCTCGATCCGAGCATCAGCCCGCACACGCTACGGCACAGCTTCGCCACGCATATGCTGGCGAACGGGGCGGACCTGCGGAGCGTGCAGGAGTTGCTCGGGCATCAGTCGATTTCGACGACGCAGATTTACACGCACCTGACGACGCCGCGGCTGAAACAGGCGTATGACGACGCGCACCCGCGTGCCTAGACGAAAAGTCCAAACGTCCAAATAGCGAAGCGTCGGGTCGCAATGCGGCTCGACGCTTCGTTTGTTTCGTGCAGCGGAGATTGTCCCACCCACGAGACTCGACGGCGGACGCGGAAAGCGCATCCTCCTACTACTACGCAAAGTTTTGTTCCGTAGGCCAATGGTCGAGAGGATCATCAGACCGCTTCTTCAGCCCCCCCTTGCAAAGGGGGGGCTCGGGGGGGCTTTCCCCGGCGAAGCCGGGGCGAAAGGCCGGCCCTTTGAGGGCTGGTTGCGGCGGAGAAAGACACTCCGTTTCTCAGCCCGTTTCAACGGGCTTGCCCGGAGGTGGAAAGCCCGTTGAAACGGGCTGGACGATTGAGAGTCGATGATCCGCGCCTGACCGGCCCTACAAGGGCCGGCCTAAAACTCCGCCGTTTGGGGAGAAAGGCCGCTCAAGCGGCCTCGGATCGCGTCCCGGCGCGCCGGGATCTGCGCATCGGAACGCACGAACGTAGCGTGTAGGACTACTTTCCGATGCAGAAGTTGGCGAAGACCTTGCCGAGCAGGTCTTCGGTGGTGACAGCCCCCGTCACAGAGCCGAGAGCGTCGAGGGCTTCACGAAGCTCGAAGGCCAGCAGGTCGGCGCAGTCGATGGTTTCCTCGGCGGTCTCGCTCAACGCGGCGGTGCGGTCGAGGGCGGCGATGGCGTCGGCGATTGTCGCGCGCTGTCGCTCACTGAGAAGCATGGCCTCGCCGACGACGGTGGTCTCGATGACGCCGAGCGCATTGGCAAACGCGGTCCGCAACTCCTCGACGCCGTCGCCGCGAAGGGCGCTGACCGGGTGGACCGGGCCGATCTCGAATTGTCGCAGGCGCGCGACGATCTCGTTGCACTCCTCGGCCGAGAGAAGGTCGGATTTGTTGACCGCGACGACTATTCGGGGAACGTTGAGCGAGTGAACGACGCCGAGAAACGCGTCCAGATCGAACGGTGCAGCGACGAGTAAGGTCGCATCTAGATGCGCCCACCAAGATTGAGGATCCTCTATCACTTGATCGTAGTCCAAGGGCGGACCCCCCTGTGTCCCCCCTTGCAAAGGGGGGAGGCCCTCCGTCCGTGTCCGCCCAAGGCCTTGATTGGACTTCAGGCTCGCGGCGTCGAGGACGACGCAAACCAGATCCACGCGCTGCGCGGCGGAGAGAACCATCGCGCGGGCCTGGGCGATGATCTCGTCCGGCGACTCGTCAACGCCGGCGGCGTCGAGGAGGATCGCTTCGCCGCGTCCGATGCGAATGGGGGCGGAAAGGATGTCGCGTGTGGTGCCCGCGACGGCGGCGCAGATCGCGCGGCTGGTCCCGCTCAGGCGGTTCATCAGCGAACTCTTGCCGGCGTTGGACGGGCCGAAAAAAAGTATGTGGGGCAAGACGTTGAAGCGTTCGGCGGACTTCGCGTCGGCGACGAGCCGACGCAGGCCGCCTGCGATTACGTCGAGCCGCAATTTCAAATCTCGTGGTGAAATGAACTCGATAGGCTCCTCGGCGAAGTCGATGTCGGCCTCAACCAATGCGAGCAGTTCGGCCAGCGCGTCGCGAACCTCCGCAATCCGCTCGGCCAGCGCTCCGTCCATCATTTGCCGCGCGGCCCGCAATTGCGTGTCGCTCCGGGCGCGGATCAACCGGGCGACGGCTTCCGCGGAGGCGAGGTCCATCGCACCGTTGAGAAACGCGCGGGCCGTAAATTCGCCGGGTTCCGCGGGTCGCGCGCCGAGCGAGACGGCGATTTTCCGCACGAACTCGACGGCGGCGGGCGAACCGACGGTGTGTATTTCGACGAGATGCTGTCGCGTGTAGCTTCGCGGAGCGCGGAATAGATAGAAGTCCGCCGGCAACGCGCCGTCGCCGATGGGAATCTCGCCGTGAACGCGCGAGGAGGCGGGATGAGCTTCGAGCGGCGTCCCGTCGGCTGTGATCGCCATTCGATCGGCGATCACGACGGCGTCGGGGCCGGTCAGCCGCACGATTCCCACCGCGCCATGCCCCGGCGCGGAGGAGACGGCGACGACGGTTTCATCAAGGCGATCGAGCATGGCAGCCCGAAGCTACGGCTTTGGCGGCGGGGTCGTGGTCGGTTTTTCGTCCAGGGCGGTCAAATCGGTGACTTCGACGCCGTCCGGCGCTTTGAGAACGAAGCGGCCGGCGTCGATCGGGACGTCCACCTTCATGCCGAGCAACGTGTGTGAGTAGACCTCTTTTCCGTCCTTGTTGTAGCTGGCGACCTTGACGCTCAGGCCGATGTCCTTGCGGAACCAGGCGAGCGTTTTGTGGATGGGATCGTCGTCGGCGGGCTTGGTCTTGGGGGTGATTTCGACGACGTAACATTCGGCGCCGTCGACCTTGTCGTCGGCGACGAGCTTGACGTCGTTGCCCTTGCGGACCATTTCGAGCATGGTGCGGAAATCGCCGTTCACGGACGAGTCGCGGTTTTGCTTGATGAAGCGTTTCTGCCCGAGCTGTTCACCGAGGGTGTAGAACATCTCGCCGTCGCTGACGAAGGTCGAGGTCTGTTCGGTTTTGGACTCGCCCGCGCCGAACTTCTGCGCGGACGTGCCTTTGATTTCCATCCGGTAGAGAATCTTGTCGCCCTTCCGCATCCATTCCACGGTCCCGTCCGTATCCGACTTCATGTAGTTGCCGTCCGTGAGCGGGATGTCCTCGACGTCTTTCAGCCGGGCGGAATACGAGCGGAGCTTCGAATGGGCGTCGGCAAGTTTCTTCTCGACTTCCTCGATCGATTCGGCGAAGGCCGTGGTCGACACGAAGGAGGCGACCGCAACGGCGCCCAGGATGGCGATGAAACGGAATCGAACATTCATGCTTTTATACCTCGCGAACAACGTAGGCCGCCGCTCTCAGATATCAGATCTCAAATTTCAAATCTCAAAACGCCGCCGCCGACCGGCGCGGAGCCCCGCGACGAAGGGGCGCCGCGCCGGTCGAGCGAGCGTCATGGTCCATTATTCACCGCCGGGGGCTGGCCGGCGGTCATATCCATGACCTGAACGCCTTCGGGCGCTTTGAATACGAAGCGATCCGCGGCGACGTCGGCGTTGATCTTGAACTCGGAGGAGGTATTGGAAAAAACCTCTTTGCCGTCCTTGTCCATGCCGACCGTCTTGACGTTAACGCCGATGTCCTTGCGGAAGTACATGATGGTTTTGGCGATGGTGGCGGCGTCGGCGGGGTCCTTGGGCGTCGCTTCGATGACGAAGCACGCCTCACCGTCGACTTTGTCGTCGGGCATCACCTTGACGTTATGCTTCGCAACGATGTTGTCGATGAACTTCTTTGGTTCGCCGCCGAGGGAATCGTCGGGCTTCTGTTTGGTGGCCATCGTCTGACCCATCTGCGTCGACAAGGTGTAAAGCGCGTCGCCGTCGCAGACCAGGGTGACGCTCATTTCCATTTTGTTGTCCTGCCCGCCGAACGATTGGACGGCCGTGCCCTTCAAATCGGTCCGCAAGGCGACCTTATCGCCCTTGCGCATCCACTCGGTGGTTCCGGCGTAGTCGGATTGCACCTTGTTGCCTTGACCCATATCGAGGTTCTGAACCATCTTCATTTTGCAGGAATAGGACTTGAGTTTGGCGTTGGATTCGATAAGCTTCTTTTGGACGTCCTCGATGGAGTCGGCCCGAACGAGTCCGGGAACTCCGACAACGAGAAGACACGTTACGATCCATGTGACGCGGCGCACCATAGGTAGCTCCTTTCAGCGGCTTGTGTTTGTTTGCATGCGCTCGGGTCCACTCCCGGCGCGAAGTCGGTATTGTAGCAGACGGACAATCGGTCCGCGAGCGGCGTTACCGGAGTCGAGAACACGGCCGAGGGGCGGCGGTGCGGGGTGCATCCCAAAATGCGCGGCGAGATCGCGAGGATTGCTTGACGAGTCGCGGAGCGCTTCTATAGTCCGACTCCCGGGGTGCAGTTATCGGGACCATGCGGTCGATAACTGAGGGGTGTGGATGGGGTGGTTGCGGAGCAGGCGGCATGTCGACGACGATCGTTCACGTTGAGGCGAGAGAGATCCTCGATTCGCGAGGATACCCGACGGTCGAGACGACGGTCGTACTTGAAGATGAAAGCGTCGGGGAGGCGGCGGTGCCGTCGGGGGCGTCGGTGGGTGAGTTTGAGGCGGTCGAACTTCGCGACGGCGACCCGAAGCGCTACAACGGCAAGGGCACGCTCAATGCAGTGGAGTACGTCAATAGCGAGATCGCGGCGGCCGTCGTCGGCCTGGACGCCACGGATCAGGAGGACGTGGATCAGACGATGATCGACCTCGACGGGACGGAGAACAAGTCGCGTCTGGGGGCGAATGCGATTCTTTCGGTGTCGCTGGCGACAGCCAAGGCGGCGGCGCAGTCGTGCCGCTTGCCGCTGTTTCGGTATCTCGGCGGGCCGCGGGCCAACGTGATGCCCGTGCCGATGATGAACATCCTCAACGGCGGCAGGCACGCGGACAACAACGTGGACTTTCAGGAGTTCATGATTCAGCCGTGGGGCGCGCCGTCGTTTCGGGAGGCGTTGCGAATGGGCGCGGAGTGTTTTCATGCGCTAAAGAAGGTGTTGCAGAAACGCGGGCTGAATACCAACGTCGGCGACGAAGGCGGGTTCGCACCGAACCTGAAGACCAATGAGCAGGCGCTGGAGGTCATCGTCGAAGCCGTTGATCAGGCCGGGTACAAGCTCGGCGAGGATGTGTACGTCGCACTCGATCCGGCGACGTCGGAGATGTTCGATAAGAAGTCGGGGCGGTATGCGTTTTTCAAATCCGATCCGAAGCGGAGCGTCGCTGCCGAGGAGTTAGTCGAATTCTGGGCGGAATGGTGCAAGAAATATCCGATCCGCAGCATCGAGGACGGACTGGCTGAGGACGATTGGTCGGGCTGGCAAAAGTTGACGCAGCGATTGGGCGAAAAGGTGCAGCTGGTCGGCGACGATTTGTTTGTGACCAATACGAAGCGGCTGCAAAAGGGGCTGGAGCTTCGCGCGGGCAACGCGATCCTCATCAAGGTCAATCAGATCGGGACGCTGACGGAGACGTTTCGGGCGATCGAGCTGGCGATGCGGAACGGCTGGAACGCGATTATCAGTCACCGCAGCGGGGAGACGGAGGATACGACGATCGCCGATCTGGCGGTGGCGACGAACACGGGTCAGATCAAAACGGGCAGCGCGTGCCGGAGCGATCGGATCGCGAAATACAATCGATTGCTGCGGATCGAGGACCATCTGGGGCCTTCCGCGATCTTCGGAGGGCGGCTCTGGAACAAATAGGAGTGGGAACCTAACACTACAACACTGACTCTGGTTGTCACGCGGACGGGAAAGCCCGTTGAAACGGGCTTAGGGAGGGGTTTCGGGTTGGGCGCGTTACCAGCCCCGATGTACATCGGGACTGGCGTGAAGCGCCCCCGGCGCGCCGGGGGTGGAAAGGCCGCTAGAGCGGCCTGAATTGCAAGCGAGTTTTCCAACGCTCCGGGACGATCTTAGCGTTGTAGTACTAACACACGATGAGTGAACTACCTGACATTCGGTCGGAGCAACCAATCGCACCGCGTCGTGCGGCAGGCCGGTCCGTTTTTTGGTTCCTTGCGCTGATGGGTGTGGCGAGCTTTGCGCCGTGCGTGATTGTTCCGGAGTGGCGGGATTATCAAGCGGCCCGCATCGCCGAACAGCGCGAGCAGCACCGTCTCGATCAACTCAGGCGGGCGGTGGAGCGCGAACAGCGCCGGCTTCAGGCGATGCAGAACGATCCGGCGGTCGTGGCGCGCATCGCCCAGCGCGATCTCGGATTTCGTCGGGTGGACTCGACGGCTGTTGCGGTTGATGTGCCGCAGATCAACGCGGAAGACGACGATCCGCCGTTTGTTCCGCAGCGGGTTGCGCCGCCGGAATGGTTTTCGCGGGCCACGTCATTTTTGCCCGACCTGGACTACGACGCCGTATTCTGCGACGACCGGACGCGGCCGGTGGTGATGCTCATGTCCGTGGGGTTGATTCTGGTGGCGGCGGTTTTGTTCCAGCGCCGCAACGCAACGGAATGACGGATAGCGAAGATCGAATGCCGTGTCCGCGAGCTTGCGCTCGCGGCTCGGATGCGCCACCCACAAGGGGTGGCGCTACATTACGGCTCGTCGGTCCTGGTGTTGCGGTACCAGACGAGGCGGTCGTCGCTCAAGCCTGAACCCGAACGCCGATCGAGCGTTCCGACCACGTCGTTTTTGCCGTCGGCGTCAAGGTCCACAACCAGCAGAGCGTTGATGTACGTCGAGGTGTCGACTTCGGTGACGCCGACGTCCGTACCGTCGGTGGTGGTGGTCGCGGCGTCGCCGGTTGTCCCGGAGTCGGTGGTCGCTGCTCCGCTGGACCCGGACTGCGGGCTGTCCTGAATGATCGTGTTTGAAACCCAGGGATCGTAGACCGACGTGCCCTGCGTGGCGTCGAACCAAAAGACGCCTCCGCCGACGGCGGCAAGAAGTTCAGCCTGTCCATCGCCGGTGACGTCCCCGAGGGCGATGGCCTGCGGTTCCTGGTCGGTGAACTCGGTGAGCGTGTAGACCGTCCACGGAAAGTCCGTTCGGTCCGGAAGCGGATCGTTGGGCGGGAACTCCGGAGGAAGCGACTGCGCGTTGGGTCGCCGGAACCACTGGATGATTCCGCCGGCATTGGATCGCACCGCGACATCCTTGAAGCCGTCGGAATCCGCGTCGCCAATGGCCAGGATATCCGCGGCGGTGTCGATCTGCCCGACCGGCCGCTCTTCCCAGCTATCGGCGAAGAATCGCCAGCTTGTAGGCGTGCATTGACCGTCCTCCACGCCGCCACAACCGTTGTTGTCGGTGCAAGTGGCGCCGGGATTCGCGCCGCCCACGCAAACGCCGCTGGTGCAGACGCCGTCCGGCGTTCCTACGCAATCGGCGTTGCCGTTGGGACAGGGCGCGCCATCCGTGGCGCCTCCCGTGCAGCGATCGACGTCGCCGTCGCTGCCGCCGGAGATTACCGCGCCCGCGCCCTGCTCGACCAATGGATTACGCGCCCAGCGGACGTTGGAGGACAACGCATTGCTCCACGCGGCAACGACATCGAGATCGCCGTCGCCATCGACGTCGCCGAGCTTGATGTCTTTGACTTCCGGCGCGTCGGCAAGGATGGTGAGCGGTGCTCCGCGCGATAGGCCGATGTCCGAGGGAACGCCCCAATTGGCCGAATCTTCAGCCAACCCCGGACCCGGATTGATCCACAGGTCTACCGTGTCGGTCGGGGGTTTCTGTCCAAGCTCTTCGCACTCGCCGGGATTGAGCGAGACAACAATCTCATCACCGGGGTTGCCGTCGAGGTTGCCGACGGCCAATGCGGTGAAGCCTCCGTTCTCGGGCTTGGTTTTCATCTCCTCGAAGTCGGCGGTTTCGCGGCCTGGGAACTGATTGTGGATCCAGCGGTCCTGTACGTATGGATTGACGAGCGCCATTTCCGTCCAGCGGTCGCCATCGGGAATGAAGGCCGCGTCGCCGGGGTTGAACAGGACGATGATCTCGCCTTCCAGGCGGCTGATCTCTGAAGGCGGATCGGTCGGACAGAATCCCCCAACGCCGGTGGCCTTGACCAGGACTACGACATCGAGAAAGCCGTCGTCGTTGATCTGCCCCAGTTGGAGTCCGGCCACAACGGCGATCGGCGTGGTGCCGGCGAGGGTGATCGTCCGGAACGAGATGTTGCCGGCCGGGTCGCGTCGCTGGAGGTGGAGCTGGATCGGTTGCGACTGGTTCCAGGCGCTGACGAGGTCGGTGAGTCCGTCCTGATCGACGTCGCCCGCGACGACGAACTTGGGACCGGCCGAATCCTCGTCGACCGGGTCGATCTGGAATGCGGTGAAGAAGCTTCGGGTTTCCTCGGAGGGCAGCTCGACGTCGCTGTTGTCCGTGCTTCCGCCGCCGCCGTCCGTACCGCCGGTACCGCCGGGGGACGCAGGTGCGTCCGAAAAGCCGCTGTCGACGGTGGCAAAGCCGCCGCCGGTTCCTCCTCCGGTCCCACCGCCGCCGTTGTCCACGACGTCGATGACGGTGTTGCAGCCGAGAATGATGGCGAGCACGACGGCCGTGCTTGCGAGGCTCTTGATCAGCGCGCGCTTCATTGCGGTCTCCTCTGCCGATTCACGGAGTGGCGAACCGGGGTGGAATAGATACTCTCAAGCGGGTTATCGGCACGGGGCGGGAATGACTTTGGGGCGGGTGCGGGGGAGTTGCCATTGTCGGTCGCCCGCGCCGGGGGATTGCACGAGGCGTTGGCGGGGTACGAGAGTCCGATAGTCGCCCTTGGGGACACGATGTACGTGTTTAGCGTGTTTATCGTCGGTCCGTCGAGCCAGGAATAGGGTCGGGGCTTGTCCCCGGGACTGTGTCGGTTTCCACGATTCGCGCCGCCCACAAGGGGCGACGCCACACGCAAAACACGAGCGTGGGCGTCTACGATTCGTGCGTCATATGGAATCTTGAGTCGGCGGAAGGCATCGGAATGGCCATTGAGCACGAGGCAACGGGACCAGCCGCGACGTTCCTTGCATTGGACGATCGCGCGCTGCTTGGGCAGTGCAACGTGGATACGTTTCGTTCGAGCGGACCCGGCGGGCAGAAGCGGAATAAGACCAGTTCGGGCGTGCGATTGCGACATCATCCGACGGGCGTGTCCGTGATCGCGACCGAGGATCGCTCGCAGCACGTCAACAAGGCGCGGGCGGTGCGGCGGTTGCGCGAGGCGATCGCGCTGGCGGCACGGACGACCGTCGATCCGGAATCGTATCGTCCCAGCGAGTTGTTGGCGTCGTGCGTTACCGGCGACGGGCGGCTCGTGATCGGGCGGCGCGACGCGCGGTATGCGCTTGTCGTATCGGAGTTGCTCGACGTGCTGGCCGGGTGCGGGATGCGGGTCAGCGACGCGGCCCGGTGCGTGGGTGTGTCCACGAGTCATCTCGTCGGCTTTGTCGAGCGCGATCCGAAACTGTGGAGCTGCGTGAACCGGATGCGGACCGAGGTGGGAGTGAAACCGCTGCGGTAGTGCGGTTGTGCCAGCACATTGCGACCCTGGAAGATTGAAGTTAGAAGTGAGAAGTGAGAAAACGGGGACCGAGCCGTGCTTCAGTCTTCTCTCTTCTCAATTCAGTCTTCGGCCATGTAGGAACGAAGAACGATACGTCCCAACGAGCTGCAGGCTTCAATCTGCGCGGAGCCTCCGTGCGGACTGAAGTTCACGGCTCGCTTCTGCGTTTCTGCTTAGCTCACGCAATCGGCAATCGGCAATTGGCAATTGGCAATTGGCAATTTACAATCGCGTCATGCCCACCCCGGAACATGCGTCAAAGAGGGCGACGTCCGTCGCCTGCGCGGTAGTGACAGTGAGTGACACTCGCACGAAGGAGACGGACGCCAGCGGGAAGGTGATCATCGAGCGTTTGGAGGGCGCCGGCCACCGAATCGTCCGTTACGAGATTCTTCCGGATGATCCCGCGCGGATTCACGCACACGTTGAAAGCCTCTGCGGGTCCGCCTGTCAGGTTGTATTGATCACGGGCGGGACGGGTCTGGCGCCGCGGGACACGACCTACGAGGCGATCGCGTCGCTTCTGGAAAAGCGTCTGGACGGATTCGGCGAGCTGTTTCGGATGTTGAGCTTCGAGGAGATCGGCGCGGCTGCCATGCTCTCGCGGGCGGTCGCCGGCGTGCGCGGGCAAACCGCCATTTTCTCGATGCCGGGATCGACCGGCGCCGTCCGATTGGCTATGGACAGGCTCATCCTTCCAGTACTCGGACACATTGTTTCCCTTTTGACGTCCTGAAACGGAGGGGGCGATGGCACGCCATTTGCACCGGGGTTGAACGGTTGTGGCGTGAAACGCCGCATCGGCGCGGACTCCCCGGGGCCAACGCTTGCGCGTGCATCGGGGAATAATGTCACGGAGAATCCGCATGACGACTGTTGCGACTGCCTCGTTGACAATTCCGGAGACGGCCTCGTCGAGCGCACGCTGGCGAGTGCTGGTCGGGGCGATCATGGTGCAGCTCATTCTCGGCACCGTCTACGGTTACAGCGTTTTCTGGCAGCCGCTGGAGTCGGAGCTTTGGCCGGCGATTCTCACGGGTGAGAAGGCGGCGGAACTGGTCGCGGCGGGTGAGAAAGTTCCGGTCGAGGCGTTGATCGTCGCCGACGCGGCTGAGGCCAAACAGGAACGCGAGACGCGTCTTGGGTACCTCAAGTATTCGTTCGCCATCTGCCTGCTGTCGTTCGCCACGGCTATGGTATTCGCGGGGCGGTTGCAGGACATCAAGGGGCCTCGGTTTACGGCCATTCTTGGCGGGCTGATCCTTGGGCTGGGGTTCTTGATTTTCGGACAGATGAACCACCTGGTTACGTTCTATGTTTGCCATGCGCTGCTGATGGGCAGCCTGGTGGTGATTGCGTTGCTGATCTTTGACGCGCTATTCAAGGGCGTGGATCGTGCGCAATACCCGATCCTGCAGTACGTGCCGCATGGGATCGTGACCGTCGCCGTTGTCATCGGGGTGGGGCTGGGCACGCACTATGTTTCGAACACGAGTACCGATCGGTTGTTCCTGCTGTGGGGGACCATCGGACTGTTGGCGGGCGTGGGGATCGGTTACGCGTATGTGTGCCCGATTGCGGCCCTGGTGAAATGGTTTCCGGCGCATAAGGGTCTGGTTTCGGGGATCGCCGTGGCGGGCTTCGGGCTGGGCGCCTACATTTTTTCTCAAAAAAGCGTTTTCGGCGCCGTCGGCTTCATCGAGCGGTACGGGATTGCGACGTTTTTTACCGTACATGGGTTGATCAGTGCGATCGTAGTGACCGCAGGAGCGCTGTTGCTTCGCAACCCGCCGCCGATGTCCGCCGCCACGGCGGTTGCCGCGGCGAAGGCGCCGCCCGGCGCCGATGCGACCTGGCAGGAGGTCTTGCGCACCGGCAGGTTCTATGTCGTCTGGCTGATGTTCTTCAGCGGAGCCATGGCCGGGCTGATGGTCATTGGCATTCTCAAACCTTTCGCCGGAAGCCAACTGGTATCGGCGGCGGAGTCGGCGGGTACGGCCGTGACGGACTCGTTGCGGGCGGAATTGCTGCTCAAGGGCGCGACCGCCGTCGGAGTGCTCGCCATTTTCAATGCCGCGGGACGGGTGGTGTGGGGACTATTGTCCGACGTGTTGGGGCGCATGGCGGCGATGATGCTGATGTTCGTGCTGCAAGCGGCCACGCTGCTGTCGTTGATCACATTCCGCACGGAGTTGACGCTTGCGGTGGGGGCGGCGTGCGTGGGATTCAACTTCGGGGGAAACTTCGCCCTGTTCCCGTCGCTGACGGCGGACCTGTTCGGGTCGAAGAACTTCGGGGCGAACTATGGATGGGTGTTCACCTCCTACGGCGTGGCCGGGGTGATCGGCGTCTGGGTGGGCAATACGGCGCAGCAAATGACGGGCAGCTACTTCGCCGCGTTTGCGATCGCGGCGACCCTGTGTTTCCTTTCCGCGATCCTGGCGTTTGCGTTGAGCCGGGTCCGCAAGACGGCGACTGCATGAGCCCGATACACAAGTCCCGATGATTGCTCAAAAAGTTCGCGAAGCCGCGGGAGACGGCGCAACATTGTCATTGGGACGCCGTTGTTCGAATGCGCAACGGACGGTGGAAAAGGTTAAGTGAGCGTCAACTTCGCAGGTAAGCGAACGTCCGATTGCTTCGCCCCCCCCTGTGTCCCCCCTTGCAGGGAGGACGGTTACCTTCCCGCAGTCCACTTCCCGTAGTTCACTTTCCGCAGTCCGCTTCCTGTTCCTGCGGATTTCTACCCACGCAAATGACGCTCACGCCACCGTGATTGCCGACGTGGAAATGATTGCGTCAGCGGTTGACATCGAGTAGAATATGGGAACCCGCCCGGCGAGGCGTGTTGCGGTAAACGCAACGCGCTGCCGAAGATGATCCCACCGACTTTCGGGGGACCGTTTGGAGCAATCCGTTTTTGGGGAGAGACATTCATGCAAGGCCGCAAACGCAGTGGAATCATCGTTTCGGTTTTTGCCGCCGGTCTCGGCATCACAACGCTGTGGAGCGTCGGCGCCGGGAGATTGCGAAACGGCGACGGGGGGGCTGTCGAAACGGCGCGCGTCGGAGCGGGACCGAGAACCGTTGCGCCCCTCTTGTACGACGTTCCGCCGGAGACTCCGGTCGCGCCGCCGGCGACGGCCGGCTTGCCGCCGCAAGCCGAGAGCGCGCGGGGCGTGGTGACGCTGGGCCCGTACGTCAGCGTGCAGGTCAACGTCAACGCTCTCCAGAACAACATCGTGGGCGACGCGGCGAATGAGCCGACCATCGCCGTCAATCCGGCGAACCCAAACCAGATCGTCATTGCGTGGCGGCAGTTCGACACGATATCGAGCAACTTCCGACAGGCGGGCATCGGGTACAGTCATGATCGTGGTCAGACGTGGACCAAGTTCACGCTCGATCCGGGACAGTTCCGCAGCGACCCCGTACTGGGCGCCGACGCCGCGGGACGGTTCTACTTTTCCAGCCTGAGCAGCGCGACGTCGGCAGAAGTCTGGCGTTCGCTCGACGGCGGGGTGAACTGGACGTCGGCGTCGGCGTTTGGCGGCGACAAACAGTGGATCGCGGTCGATGAGCGTGCGGCAGGGACGGGTGCGGGGCACATCTATCAGATATGGAACACGCAGTTCAGTTGTTGCCCGCCGGCGGACTTCACGCGCTCGATCAACAACGGCGTTTCTTTTCAATCGCCGGTGGCACTGCCGCTACCGAGCATGAAGTGGGGAACTCTGGACACGGGTGCGGACGGGACGTTGTATCTCGGAGGCGCGACGCTCGACACGTCGGGTCATTTGTTCACCAAGTCGACCAACGCGAAGAATCCGGCGGTTACGCCGACTTTCGATCCGATCCGCGCCGTGAACCTCGGCGGGCAGACCGTCGGCGGCGGGATCAATCCCGCGGGTCTGCTGGGACAGGTCTGGATCGCGGTGGACAATTCAACCGGCGCAACGGCGGGCAACGTATACATTGCGGGCACGGTCAATAATCCCAGCGACGCGAATGTGACCAACGTGCGATTTATCCGAAGCGTGGACGGCGGACAGACGTGGAGCCAGCCGATACTCGTGAACGACGATCCGGCCAGCGGGGCGTGGCACTGGTTCGGGACGATGGCCGTGGCGTCGAACGGACGGATCGACATGATCTGGAACGATACCCGGAATGATCCCGGCAATTTTCTGACCGAAGTCTATTACTCGTACTCGAACGACGCCGGGCGGACCTGGGCGGCGAATGTGGCGCTCACACCGGCGTGGGATCCGAGCCTGGGCTATCCGCAGCAGAACAAGATCGGCGACTATTATCACATGGTTTCGGACAACGGCGGGGCCAACCTCGCGTACGCCGCGACGTTCAACGGGGAAGAAGACGTCTATTCCCTGCGCATTCCGCGCGATTGCAACAACAACGGGATCGAGGACGATTGCGACATCGCTTGCGGCGCGACGGGAACGCGGTGCGACGTTATCGGTTGCGGGACGCTGGCGGACTGCAACGGCAACGTCATTCCCGATGTCTGCGAGCCGAACGTTGACTGCAACAACAATACCATACCCGACATCTGCGACATTGGTTCCGGGACCAGCAACGACTGCAACCTGAACCAAATACCCGACGAGTGTGAGAGCGGACTGGATTGCAACAACAACGGCATTCCCGATATTTGCGACCTCGCGAACGGAACGAGTCGGGACTGCAACAACAACGGTGTGCCCGACGAGTGTGACATCGCATCGCTCACTTCTCAGGACGTCAACAACAACGGCGTGCCCGACGAATGCGAGGGGGCGTGCTGCACCTGTGGTTCGTGCGCCGACCTGTTGCCCTTCGAGTGCCAGTCGTTCGGCGGAAGTTTCAGCGGTCTGGGGGTCCTCTGCGGAGAGACCGGGTCATGTACGCCGCCGACGGTTCCGAGCCATGACGCTTGCGCTCAGGCGAGCGTGCTTCCCAGCGTGGTTTCGATCAGAGAGCCGTTCGATAATCGCTGCGCGTCACTTGACGGTCCGGCGGATGTTCTCTGTCCCGCGTCTCAGCCGTTTGGCGCCGACCTCTGGTACAATTACGTCGCACCGTGTACTGGTTCGGCCACGGTCAATCTCTGCTACATGACGAACTTCGACTCGATCATGGATGTTTACGGCGGCGGCGCGGTTTGTCCGTGTCCCACTACGAGCGCTGGCGTTATTACGTGCGGCGACGACACGTGCGGTATAGGAGGCGGACCGTCGCAGGTGACGTTCAACGTGACCGCCGGGGCATGCTACACGATTCGCCTGGCGGGGTGGTCAGACTCGACCGGAACGGGCATTCTGGACGTTTACACTACATGCATTACGGTACCGAGAACGCCCCAGGTGGACCCCAGTGGAATCGACAAGTCGCGGTTCATTTCGATGGTGATTCCGGGGCACCAGTCGCCGGCGTACAACAACGTTGCGATCCGTGTGACGCTTTTGTCGCTGCACCACGTTGATCCACCATACACGGGCGGACCTTCGGTTCCGTTCACGGTCTTCGAAGGCCAGGTGCGCTGGGTGGGTCCTCCGGCGCAATACGTTGAAAACACGAGTAATCCGACGACGTTCTACGCGTCGTTCCTGCAATGCGCTCCGCATTATCAGGAATGGAATACGCTGGGCGTACTCCACGTGACGGGATCGGCAATCGTTCCGAGTTCCGTGTACGCCGTGCAGACGCTGGCGGCGAGCTGCCAGGGCAACGAGTCGTCCTGCACGATTGTCTCCGGAACGCTCCAGCTTCGAACCACTCGCTGGGGCGATATCGAAACACCATACAATCCGCCGGATCCGTCCGCTCAGCCGGACTTCGCGGACAACTCGGCGCTGGTTGACAAGTTTAAGAGTGCGTTCGGAGCGCCGATCAAGGCGCGGGCGCTATTGGCGGGCGACGGACAGGGCCTGATCGGCATCGCGCCCGATGTGGGCTTTACGCACATATCGGGATGTTTGGACGCGTTCAAGGGATTGGCGTATCCGTACACGATCGCATCGTGCCCGTAAAATCACAGGAGTGGACGCGAGCTTCGCGGCGCGTAGGATCGGTGACTGTATTGTCGATTGTGGATTCGGGTGCGGCGAACGAGCCGCACTTCGAGAATCGACAGTCCCCAATCGACAATTCGCCAGGAAGGGAGTCCGCACGTGTCGGCGCCGCCGTTCGTCCATCTGCACGTTCATACCCATTACAGCCTGCTGGACGGCGCCACGCGCATCGAGGCCCTCATCGAACGCGCCATGCAGTGGAACATGCCCGCGGTGGCGATCACCGACCACGGCAACCTGTTCGGCGCCATCGAGTTTTATTCGGCGGCGCTCAAAGCGGGGATCAAACCAATCATCGGCTGCGAGGCGTATCTTGCTTCGGGCGACCGGCGTCATAAGGACAAGGACGAAGGCAAGGAATCGTACCATCTGCTCCTTCTGGCGATGAACCGCGAGGGGTATCAGAACCTCGTGCGGCTTTCGACGATCGCGTACACCGAAGGTTTTTATCGCAAACCGCGGATCGACAAGGCGATTCTGGGCGAGCTTTCCGACGGACTGATCTGCACGAGCACCTGTATCGGCGGGGAGATTCCGCAGACGTTTCTGAGCCGCGACCGCAAGGCGGCGGAGGAGGTCGCGAAGACGTATCTGGAAATTTTCGGGCCGGACCGGTTCTTCATCGAGCTGCAGGACCACGGCATGGCGGAGCAGCGGACGCTGAATCCGGAGCTGGCGGATCTCGCCGGGCGACTGGGCGTCGCGACGATCGCCACCAACGACGTACACTACCTCGAGCACGACGACGTGGAGGCGCACGACGTGTTGTGCTGCATCAACACGGGCAAGCTGCAGCGCGAGGAGGACCGCTTCAAGTTTCCCACCGACCAGTTCTATTTCAAGAGCGCCGAGGAGATGGCCGCGCTCTTTCCGGATCATGCCGAGGCTTTGGCGAACACGCTGCACGTCGCCGGAATGTGCAATTTGGACCTCGACCTCGGTAAGCGCTACGCGCCCGTGTACAAGGTGCCGGTCGATGTCACTTCCGCCGACGGCGGCCCGCTGGACGACGCGGCCTACCTGCGGCGGCTGGTCTACGAAGGTGTGGAAAAGCGATACGGCGAGATGACGCCTGATCTTCGCGAGCGGATCGAGTATGAATTGTCCGTCATTACGAGCAAGGGCTTCGCCAGCTACTTTCTGATCGTGTGGGATTGCGTGCGCTTCGCGCGGAGCAACGGCATTCCGATAGGCGCACGCGGCAGCGGGTGCAGCTCCGTCGTCGCCCATTGCCTCTTCATCAGCACGCCCGATCCGATTCGATACGAGCTGTATTTCGAGCGGTTTCTCGATCCCGACCGCGACGAGATGCCCGACATTGACCTCGACATCTGCCAGAACGGCCGGGCGGCGGTACTCGACTATGTGCGGAACAAGTACGGGCATGTCGCCCAAATCATCACGTTCGGCACGCTCAAGGCCAAAGCGGCGGTGAAGGACGTGGCGCGGGTGATGGGACTCGGATTCGACGAGGCCAATCAACTGACCAAGCTGATTCCGAGCGAGTTGAACATCACGCTCGACAAGGCGCTGGCGCAGGAACCGGAACTCAAGAAACGATACCTGACCGACCCGACGGTGAAGAAAATCATCGACATCGCGCGGCGGCTCGAGGGCGTGGCGCGGAACTCCGGGGTTCACGCGGCCGGGGTGGTTGTCGCCGATCAACCTTTGGTGAACTTACTTCCGCTCTGCAGGGCTTCGGGCGGCGACGCGATCGTGACGCAGTTCGACGGGCCGACGGTGGAGAAGGTCGGCCTGCTGAAGATGGACTTTCTCGGCCTGCGGACGCTCACCACACTCGAGCGGGCGAGACAACTGGCCGAGCGGGCGACGGGCACGGCCATCGATCTCGATCGGATCGACCTGACCGACCAACGGGTCTACGAGTTGTTCTCCCGCGGCGAGACGAAAGGCATCTTTCAGTTTGAGTCGGGTGGCATGCGCGACGTGGTGATGCGCATGAAGCCCAACCGCATCGAGGATTTGATCGCCGCCAACGCTTTGTTTCGCCCCGGGCCGATGGAGTACATTCCGGAGTACATCGCCCGCAAGCACGGCCAATCCTGGAACACGCCGCACCCGATCATGTCCGAGGTCCTGTCGGAGACGTACGGGATCATGGTGTATCAGGAGCAGGTCTCGCGGCTGGTCAATCGCCTCGGCGGACTGGAGCTCAAGGCCGCGTTTCGTCTCGCGAAGGCGATCAGCAAGAAGAAGACCTCGATGATCGAGGCCATGCGCGAGCCGTTCCTGGCGGGTTGCGAAAGGAACGGCGTTCGGCGCGAGACGGCCGAGCAGATCTTCGAGGATATTCTCAAGTTCGGCGGATACGCCTTCAACAAAGCGCACTCGACGGGGTACGCGCTGATCGCCCATCAGACGGCGTGGATGAAGACCTACTTCCCGGTCGAGTTCATGGCCGCCCTGATGACTTTCGAAATGTCCAGCATCGAGAAAATCGCGGAGTACCGCGAGGAGTGCAAGGGGCTTCGCATCGGCGTCGAACCGCCGGAGATCAATACATCGGAGTTCGATTTCGTTGTTGAGTCCGTATTGGGCGACAACGGTGCGGCCTCAATCCAAGCGTCAACGAACGGCAACGGCGGTGTGCGGAGCGCCGCGCAACGCAAGCGGATTCGCTTCGGGCTCGGGGCGATCAAGGGCGTTGGACAAAAAGCCGTCGCGGCGATCGTCGAGGAGCGGACTCGCGGCGGGGCGTTTCGCAACCTGTTCGACTTCTGCGAGCGCGCCGACCTGACGGCCGTCAACCGTGGGACCATCGAGGCGCTCATTTGCGCGGGGGCGTTCGACAGGACCGGCGGAATGCGCAAGGCGATCTTCGACGCCGTGGACCGCGCGATGGCCGTCGGACAGTCGGTGCAACAGGATCGCCGGTGCGGCCAGATGGCGCTTTTCGGCGCTGGTGACGCCGCCCGACATGAATGTCGGGGTTCGGGGAACGCCGCGGAGCCGGCGCTCTCCAACGCCGAATGGTCTGAGGCGGACATGCTGGCGCGGGAGAAGGCCGTTCTCGGGTTTTACATCACCAAGCACCCGCTCGCACAGCATGAACAATTGCTTGCGGCCTGCGCGAACGCCACGACCGCACAACTGATTAAGATGACGGAGGGGCAGAAGGTCATCGTCGGCGGGATGGTCTCGAGCGTGCGGACAGTGACGGCGCGGACGGGTCGCAACGCCGGGAAACTGCTCGGCATCGTGGCGCTGGAGGATCTGAAGGGGAAGGTCGAGGCTGTTCTCTTTCCCGACGACTTCTTGAAGTTCCGGTCCGTGCTGACTCCTGACGCGATCGTCTTTGTGGAGGGCGAGGTGGATCGGAAGCGCGAGGAGCCGTCAATCCGGGTGTCGCGCGTGGTCCCGGTCGATCAGGTCTCGCGCGACCTGGCGAAATCACTGCTCATCGACGTGCAGGCGGACACGAGCATCGAACGCCTCGTCGCGACGCTGCGTGCTTTTCGGGGCGAGTGCCGCGTGTACCTCAACGTCGCGACGGTGGACGGCGCCATCGTGCAGATCGAGTGCAACCCGTCGTTGCGCGTCGCCTGTACCTCTGAACTCTTCGCGGCGCTGGGCGACCTCGTACCAAAACGTGCCGTTCGCGTCGTCGGCCCGCAGCGGCAGCAAATCCCCGCCTTTCCGACGCCGCCCACCGCGGCGTCAGCCCAGCCGGTGTTCGTCTGAACACCGCTCCCTGTCGTGGCGTACGCGTAGGTGAAGTCCGATCGTTGCGCTGTTACATGAGCCTCGGCGGCCCGCCAAAGTGGTGCTTGATCCTATTCGAAGCGGGTGCATATTTGGTAGCGGGCGACTCGTTCGAATGAATATTACCGGGCGTTCGGACGAAGTTGACAGGAGTAGCGGGCAAACAGCGTCATTGTTGAGTGAGTATGGCGGCGCCCTTGCGGGACGAGATTGAGATCGAAGAGCCGGTCATCGCGGCGATCCGCACGGGTGATCGCTATGCGTTCGGGGAGTTTGTGAGCCGCCATGAGGCCTGGGTTCGTTCGGTGATATTTTCGGTGCTGGGGCGGACGGACGGCATCGACGATGCGGCTCAGATCGTCTGGACTTCGGTGTGGCAGCGGATCGGCGAGTTACGCGACCCGCAAAGCTGGCGCGCCTGGCTGTACCGGCTCGCCCGCAACGCGGCGGTGGACGCCGGGCGCGAACAAACACGCCGCCGCAACCGAGGGCGGACGGCGGCTTTCGATGCGGTCGAGCCTGCGACTTACGGCGGAGTGGATCGGGCGACGGGGCGAGAAGATGAGGAGTGCCGTGAAGTGCTCTCGGCGATCATGGCGCTTCCGGCGATCTATCGCGAGCCGTTTGTGCTTCGGCACATGAACGATTGGAGCTATCGGAGGATTTCGGACGTGATGGGATTGCCGGTGGATACGGTGGAAACGCGATTGGTGAGAGCGCGACGATTGTTGCGTGATGTATTGGTTGGCAGGATTGGACAAGGCGATGTCGCGGGTGACTGAGAACATCGAAAGACTGGTCGTTCGATCGCTCGACGGGGCGCTGACGCCCGACGAGGAACACGAACTGAATCGCGCGTTGATCCGCGATCCCGAAGCGAGGCGGTTGTGTGACGAGTATCGCACGGTCGATCGTCTGGCGGGGGGCGCGCTGGGCGAGGTCCGCACCGGGAGGCCGATCGACCTTGAGGCCGTTTTTGCCGGACCGAGCGGAGCATCACGTCCATCGCGGCGCACGTCGCGGCGCTTCCACCGGGGTTGGCTGCTGATCCCCGGGGCCATCGCGGCGGGGCTTTTGGCGATGATCGTTCCGCAACCGGCGCTCACGCCGACCGGGTCGCCGAGCCAACCGGCGACGACCCTGCGAACAACGCCGTCCGCGGTATCGCAAGGCGTTTGGCCGGTTCACGAAAACGGAATGATGCGGCCCGTGAGCACCATGCCGCGCATGCGAAGCGACACGGGTCGCGAGGTGATCGGCGTGGTCGGCGAGGACGGGAATCTGTATTGGATCGAGGTGGACCGGACGCGGACGATTCGCGTGCCGGCGTCGTCGGAGGCCGGCCGTCCGGGATCGGACGTGATGTAGGGAATTCAGAGCTCGCGGGCGGAACCGACGCGATTGTGCGTGCCCCGAGGTTGTGCAATCTTCCGGAAGGAGATCGACTGATGAAACTTTTCTTGATGTATCTGTTGTTGGGACTGGCGCCGAACGTAATGGCGTGGCATTGGACGTTGAACGACGGCAAGGACGTCACCGTCGAAGCGCGGGTGGTGGTTGTCGGAGAGGACGGAGAGGGTGAAGCGGCGAAGGTCCGCACGATCAAAGTTATCGCCAAGCCGGGCGACGAAGAGCAGGCGGCCGATCGCGGTTGGCTGGGTGTGTCGATCGGCGAAGTGCCCGAGGCGCTGACGGCACAGCTCGATCTGAAAGGACGTGGGATCGTCATTCTGAATGTGGTCGAAGGCAGTCCGGCCGACAGTGCGGGAATCGAAGCCCACGACATCATTCTTTCGATCAATGGTCAGGAGGTCTCGGGCGAAATCGGCGGCGCCGTCGAGGCGATCAAGTCTCACAAACCGGGCGAGTCGTTGAACGTAGCCGTGTTGCGCAACGGGCAACAGAAGACGATCAACGTAACGCTCGGTTCGCGCGTGGACCTCAAGGAGAAGAAGATCGAGTGGAAGTTTGAGGGGTCTCCCGACGCGGAGGTGGAGGAGCACATCAAGACGCGCGGGAAGTTTATGATGCGCGATCCGGACGGCCATTGGATCACGAAGGACCTCGGCGACCTAAGCCAATTGAAAAACCTGCCGCAGGGCATCCGTACGTTCATTCCAGAGAGCGGGAGCAAGTCGATTCAGGTCTTTGTTGAGAACGGGGAAAAAACGATCAAGGCGCATGTCGAGAACGACGGCAGCAGCCTGACCGTCGAGCAGAAGGATGGCGGCGAGATCACTATCCATCGCACCGACGCGAACGGGAAGGAAACCGCCGAACAGTATGAGAACGAAGACGCCTTGAAAGCCGGGGACGAAGACGCCTACGAAATTTACAAGGAAGTCGGCGATTCGGTGACGTTGCGCGTCGACGGCGGCGGTAGCGGACATTCGTTTGTCTTTCGCAGTGACGACGAAGATTTGTTCGGCACGGGAGGCGACCAGTGGCGAGCGAAGCTTGAGGAAAGCCTGGCCCAAGCCAAGGAAGCCCACCAGCGTGTGATGGAAGAGCTCCGTGTGGCGATGGAGCAATGGAAGAGCGGCGCGACGCCGGACGCGTTGAAACTGGATCAGCTTCATGAAATGCTTCGCGGCAACGACGGCTCCTTCCCGCAGTCGTTCGCGTTTCAGGCCGGCAAGCCCAAACACACGTTTGAGGCGCGTGCGGACGGGTCGATCGAGGTCCGCATCCGCAAGGGCGATTCGGAGCTTGTGCAGGTCTTCCTGAATGAGTCCGACCTTGCGCAGCGCCGTCCGGAGCTGTACAAGAAATACGAAGCACTCAAGGCCGCCGGTCAGGAGTGATGTAGCTCAAGTGTAGCGTCACCCCTCGTGGGTGACGCCGGAGAGCGGTTTGCGCCGCCCACAGGGGGCGACGCTACAGTTTTTTGGGGACGGGCTTTTCGGGCCTTGGGGCGAGATATGCGAGATTGCAATCAGCCGGCGGCGACGTCTTTCAAGTGCTCGGCGGACAGAATTGCGAACCGTGTCCGCAGGCTCGCGATAGGCTCGCCGCACTGGGCGATGTGCTCTTCGTGAATAGGACCGAGTCGGCCGGATGCCTCAGTCAAGTAACCGATCCGGTACGGGTTCAGGTCCATCAGTCTTACGCAGGTTGCATCGACGGCGGGGAGGTTTCGGCCCATGACGATGCAGCCGACCTGCTTGGGCGTGCCCATGATCGGACCGTCGCCTTCCATGCCGACGACGCCGTCAACGATGGCGAGGTGCGGTTTGACCGTGGCGTTGATGTCGAGGATGGACTTGGCGATGCCCGCGTAGTGCAACACATTCTTGGGCCAGCCGTAGACGACGCCGGGCATGACGCCGAACAGGTTTTTCATTGCACAGGTCACGCCCGCCCAGTGGTGCGTCTTGAGCTTGGGAACCGAAACAATCCAATCGGCATTGAGCAAGGTTTTCGGCAGGTGGAGCGGGCCCAGTTCGGACCATCCGCCGTCATTGGGGACGGCGGCGAAGTCGTCGTGGTTCAGGTCGACGAACGGGAGCCCGGCCTCTTCGAGCGCGGCCCCCATGCCGGATTCGTCGAGCACGAGCCAACTGTCGCGGCGGTGTCCCTGGCCTTCGGCCACGAGGATTTCCGCGGCGTCCAGGCGGCGAAAGGCTTCGGCAATCGCAACAATGACGGCGGGATTTGTATTGATGTGCGCATGTCCTTGGGTGGTCTCGACGAGATTGGGTTTCAGGAGAATGCGCTTGCCGCGCACCTGCTCGCGGGAGACGCCGAGGGTTGTGAGACCGTCGCCGACGACATTGCACAGATTGCCGTCGTAAGTCGGGGCTTTGCCGATGAAGACGTCGGCGCGCCGACCTCGCTCGTTGCGCGTGATTCGCGGCAGCACGACGGCGATCCCGCCGCCGAGCAGAGCGGCCGCCCCCAGCCCGATCACTTCGCGTCGTGATAGTCCTCCTCCGCCTGCCGAGTGAACGACGGTTTGGTCGCGGCTATCCATGGTTTGCCGCCTCCAGGAGTGTCGTCAGTGTGCATTGCTCCGCATCGGCGAGGAGGAGCAACGAATCGAAGACGGGGTGGGTCGGTCTGCCATCCAATCTTGCGGCGCACTCCGTCAGCCAGTTGCCAGCCGAAGAAGGGCGTTCGTTCCACGCGGAGAGTCCGATGATGCCCCATCCGAGGGACATCGGTGTTCGGATACGCTCCAGTTCGGAGTGCAGATAGCGAATGGCGGAGTCGATGGATTCGCTCATGGCCTCACCGGCGAGCGCCGCCAGGGCGATGCCCGTCTGCGCGGGAAAGGGCCGCAGATTGTTTTGAAACACGCGACAGTTACCGTAGTTCCATCCGCCTTCGGGAATGGCGCGGTTGAGCAGCAACTTCACGGCTTCACGTACGCGCGGATGATCGCTTATGCCCGCGGCGCGCAGAGCGAGAATGGCGTAGGCGGTCGGTTCGATCCAGGAATGCGTGCCGGTTCCCCAGGGCCAGCCTTTCAGTTGGGTGTTGTGTCCGTAGATCGCGGGGTCCGACTTGAGCGTCAGACCCTCGGTGTGAAGAAGCCAATCGACGGCGCGACGGGTTTGGCCGGCGTAGGAAGTGCCGCCGGAGGAACCTGCCTTGAGCCAGGCGAGGGCGGCCAATGATGTCGGCCAACACGGCGCGGCGATCCGTGGGGCGACGGCCACTGCTCCGTTATCCTGCTGCCCGCGAGCGAGCCGCTCTAGTCCATGTTGAATCGCGTCGGCGTCGGGTTCCGCCGTGGCCAGGGCGAGGCACGCAAAGGCCGTCGGCTCGGCGCTCGGCTCGTGCCCGGACTGATAACCCCATCCGCCGTCGGGTCGGGCGGAGGCGAGCAGTCGTTCGATTGATGTGCATTGCCAGGCCATGATTGCTCGTGAGGTCATCGTCGCGACGCGACTTGCGCTTAACATCCCGTTGAAAAACGCGGGCGGTTCGCGATTCAATGTAGCGTCACCCTTCATGGGTGACACGGAACGCGGTTTGCGCCGCCCACAAGGGGCGACGCTACAGTTTTTCAACGGGTTGTTAAGCCGCAGTTGCTTCCGATAACATTGGTTCTTTCTTGTGTTCCGCAAAAATCGTCAACAATCCTGTGTTTTTCACTTGCTAACGCGGGCCGTGTATTCGACGTTGAACTAGACGCTCTGTGTGCCGGGGCCATGGTTCCAGCGGGCTGGTCGAAGCCGGGGTGTTTTCGGAGGGGAGCGCAGTGATGAACACGATCTTCCGCAAATCCGTGCAGTTCCTGAAGTCGGACGACGGGCCGACCACGACCGAGTACGCCGTCTTGATTGCCGTCATCTGCGTGGCTGCGGTCGGCGCGCTGAGCAGCTTCGGCGTTCACATGGACAACTTGTACTTGAGCATCGCGTCGACGGTTCCGACGGGGTCGGGTTCTTGACGAGCACGGGGCGCAGGCGGACGAGAAGATTGAAGTGCAAAGTTCGAAGTTCAAAGCTGTCATGCTGAGCGCAGCGAAGCATCTCGCCCGCCCCGGAGACCCTTCGCTTTGCTCAGGGTGACAGTTTGGATGTCGATCTTCGAGCTTTGAACTTCGAGCTTTGAACTTTGATTCTACTGTTGGCTCGCGCCCGGGGAGGTGTGGGTCGTTAACTGGGGAGGGGGCAGGCCCACTTTCGGCGCCTGTACGACCTTCGAAATTTCGCCGGGCTGCCCGCGGCGGCCCCTGTTTGAGAGGAGTCAATCAATGAAGGGTTTCGTAAACTGTGTGAAGAGCTTTCTGAAGTCCGAGGATGGACCGACGGCGACCGAGTATGCCGTCATGCTGGCCCTGATTATTATCGTCGCCCTGGGCGCGATTACGGGGTTGGGCACCACGGTCGGTACGATTTTCACGAACGTGGACACCAGTCTGCCGACGGGCACCGCGTCGTAAGACGCGGGTCTGCCGGCGGGGCGACCGGAAATGGCGCTTCGCCGGACTTGAGTACGCAGCACATCCAGGCGGTGGGCGCTGCCGTCGCGGTGGCGCCCACCGACCTACTCTGGGGATCGAAGCCGGGATGTGCTACTGCACAAGAGTGTTGCGTCAGCGGTTGACTTCCGACGGGAACGGACAACGAACCGCGAAACGCCGTCCACGCAAGGAGTTTGGAGCAATAGCCTATGGAAAGCGGGTTCTGGCACGTGACGTGCGCCATTCTCGTACCCGGCATCTTACTGGCGTCATGGATCGATTACGCGCAGCGGCGCGTGCCGAACTGGCTGAACGCCCTTCTCCTCGTCCTGGGGTTTATTATCCAAGGCGTGTATTTTGGAACGGGCGGGATGGCGACGGGTTGTGGGGGGATGCTGACGGGGTTCGGCCTGCTCATCGTACCGTGGTTGATGCACGGGATGGGGGCCGGGGACGTGAAGCTCATGGCCGCGATCGGCGTTTGGCTCGGGCCGATGATGACGTTTTACTCCTTTGCGCTCGGGGCGATGCTCGGCGGGATTGCGGCGGTGGTGATGATTATTTCGACGGGGCGTCTGCGAATGGCCTGCGTCAACATTGGCGTCATCTTCGCCAAGTGCAGCAGTCCGCAGGCGATGTTCAGTGAGTTCGGGTCGGCCAAGAGTTTCGGCTCGACCTCGCAGTTGCTTCCATACGGTGTGCCGCTAACGGGCGGGACGCTGATCCTACTGGCGGCGAAAGTTTTCGGGTGGTGGGGGATCTAGCAATGAAATACCGGCACCGGATCAAGTATTTCGGCAGGTCGGGAGACCTGCCCTACCCGATGAGGGCGGGCGCGCTCGACGGCGCGCGAGCGCGTGCGGCGGCCGTGGTCGAGTTTGCGGTCGTGCTGCCGCTGCTTTTGACGATCCTCTTCGGGATCATCGAGTATGGTTGGGTATTCATGGTTCGTCAGACGCTTCAGACGGCCGCCCGCGAAGGCGCCCGCCTCGCCGTGCTCCAGACCTCGGCGGAACCGTATGCGAATGTCTCGGCTCGGATTTCGCAGGTGATGGGGCCGACTGGTCTGACCGGCTACTCGGTGACCATGACCCATGCAACGTCGGTGAATCCGATCGAGACCGTTGAGGTAAGTGTCCCGTACGACGCGGTTTCGCTGATGGGTGGATTCTTCGGAACGCACAATTACGACCTGGCCGGCAGTTGCAGCATGCGCAAAGAAGGATCGACAGGCTCCGGATGATTTCCGGACGTTCCTCGGAGTTTCATACGTCGGATGGCCGCGATCCCGGCGCGCCGGGAGACGCGGCCATTAGCGTTTTTCAGGGCCGAAAACCGTGATTGTCGCCGTCGGAGGCCGCTGGAGACAATGGGTCCAAGAATTTTCGGTCGGTTGGTCCAACCGAAGGCAAAACAATCCGATAAGTTAAGCGTGCTTGAGAGATTGGGGCGGTACTCGGAACGAATCCGGACCCGGCGCCACGGGGAGCTGCGGGGCCTGCCGAGACGACCGACGCTCGAAGAACGGGCAAAGCAAGAAGAGGGCATCGCATGAATCGAAAAGCCGCAATTCCGTTGGTCCTGGGTCTGGTGATCGGACTCGTGGCGGTCAAGTTGGTCATGGATTCGGTGAAGCGTGCGCAGGGATCCAACCAGGCGCAACAGAAGTTCGCCGTGGTGCAGGCCAGGACCGACATCGGCGCCTACGAAGAAATTTCGCCGGAGATGGTTCAGGCGATTGAAATCGGCGACAGTGCTTTGGCGCCGCCGCAAGAGCGAATCGCGGGGGTTGAACTCGCCGTCGGTCGGGTGACCGCCAAGCCGATACCGCAAAACGCGCCGGTCCTCAAGTCGATGCTGGCGCCCGAAGGGACCAAGCCGCGAATGGTGGGACGAATTCCGCCGGGATTCCGTGCCGTTTCGGTGAAGATCGACGAGGTGACCGGCGTCGCATATCAGATGCAGGCCGGCGACTGGGTCGACGTCATCGTGGTCATGGACCTCGAATCGGGTTCCCGCGCGAAGAAGGAAACGATTGCCGAGGTCATCCTGCAGCATGTGCAGGTGGCCGCGGTCGGACAGGGCTCAAGCAACGAGGGTGAGTCGGCGGGCGGCAAAGGGACGATGAAACCCGCCAAGTCCGTCACGCTGCTTGTCAAGGAAGAGGATGTTCCCAAGCTTCATCTCGCGGCGACTCGCGGAAAAATCACTCTTGCGATGCGCGGCGAAGACGACAAGACGACGGAGCAACCGGTGGTCGCGTACAGCAGCGAGATCGGCACACAGGGCACGATCGTGGAGCCGGCGCCGGTATTGCCGAAGGCCGTGGAAGCGGCGTTTCAGCCGCGTCCCGTGCAGGTCGCGGAAGCGCCCCAACCGCTTCCACACACGGTGGCGGTGTACCGCGGAACGTCGTTGGGCAACCAGCCCGCGCCGGTTGAAAGGATCACCTTCGAAAGCAACAAGTCGCCGAAGATTCTGGAGGTCACGTTCGGGCCTCCGACGCGGGCTTCGGCGACGATGAGTTTGCCTCGTGGGCGAACGCATACGCCGCCGGCCACGCCGCCGGCTGCGAACAACGAGACACCGCCGGACTTTCCGTCCAGCGAGGATTTTGACGTAACGGAAGACAGCCATAAGTCCCAAACCGGTGGTGAATAGTATTCAACACCGGTGAGCGAGGAGGACGCTTGCAATGGATTTGACAGTCAGGGATGACCTCGGCAGGCCGGGGTCGGAGCAAACTCGCCGAGGTCGATTGGTGATGATCCAAAGGACCGGTTCCATTCTGATCGTGGCGGCGATGGCGGTATTCAGCGCGACGGCCCATGCCCAGGAAGGCAAGGGCAAGGAGTTCCGCGCTTCCGTTCTGTATCTGTCCGCGAACTATCAGCGGATTACGGTGCCGATCAATCGCAGCGTCACGGTGGAAACGACGGTTGAAGCGGCCCGCGCCGATGTCGTCGCCCGTCAGATCGCCGACGTGCAGGTCGTCAGCCCGACGCGGATGCTGATCACCGGCAACTCGTTCGGCACGACGACGGTCGTACTTTCCGGCGCTGGAAACAAGGAATACGTGTTCGAGGTGGCTGTTGAGTTGGATCTCACTCAGCTCAATGCCGCCATCCGAGAAATCGATCCACAGTCCGACGCCAAGGCGACGTCGGTTCGTGGAAACATCCTTCTGATCGGTACCGTGAGCAGCGCGGAGCGAGCCCGGCGCATCGTCGAACTCGCGGACTTGTTCATGCCGCTGCCGACCCAGGGCGCGCCGACGACGCGGGTCCAAAACCACATGGAAGTCGCGGGTGAACAGCAGGTGCTGCTGCGCTGCGTCATAGCCGAAGTAAGCCGCGCGGCTGCACGCGAGCTGGGCATCAACGGTTTCCTCGCCGGTGAGAACTTCCGCGATGCGTTTTTGGTGAACCAGATCGGCGGGATCAATCCGATCAACATCGGCGCCGCCGCCGGCGCATCGGTGGCGCAGAACCTTCCGTTCCTGACGGACGAGAACGGGATCCCGCTCACGCGAAGCCCGACGCTGTCGCTGGGGTTCCCTCGCGTACAGACGCAGCTCTTCATCAAAGCACTGGCTGACAATCAGCTTCTGACGGTCCTCGCCGAGCCTAACCTTGTTGCGATCAGCGGGGAGACGGCGACCTTTCTCGCGGGCGGGGAGTTCCCGATCCCCGTTCCCCAGGGGCTAAACCAGTCGATCACGATCGACTTCCGCAAGTTCGGAGTGGAACTGAACTTCACCCCCGTTGTTCGCGGACATCAGCTCATTCGCCTTCGTGTCGCGCCGTCGGTGTCGGAGCTGGACTTCACGACGGCCGTCCAGATTCAGGGCTTTGTCGTTCCGGGCTTGACAACACGGGCTACCGAAACCACCGTCGAGTTGGGAAGCGGTCAGACCATTGCGATTGCGGGGCTTTTGAACGAGCAGATGCGCGGACTGTCGAGCCAGGTTCCGGGAATCGGCGATGTTCCCGTGCTCGGAGCGCTCTTCCGTTCCGTGAACTATCGCCGCTCTCTGACGGAGCTTGTGGTGCTGGTGACGCCGGAAATCGTTGCGCCGCTCGACGCGCACCAGAAGCCTCGGCTACCCGGACAAGACGTCGTCGTGCCCAACGACTTCCAGTTGTATGGACTGGGACTTGTCGAGGCCCCTTCAGACAATCGATGCGGAGGAAAACCCTGTCATGGCGTCTGGAACTCTGAGGGCACCATGCCGTCGGAGCCGGACGAGGTTTCCCTTCATGGGCCTTGGGGGCACGCCGGTGACGAAGAAGCTCAATAATAGACAGTCGCGGTAGCACCGTTGCGAGGAGCATCGGATTTTGTGGAAACGACGCCCGGAGACGGGCGTCGCTTTCTTGCGCAAACGCGAGGTTCGTTCTTATCCCGACCGGGCCATGCCGGGCGATCGTTTTCGGACCAACAATTTCGGGCTTTGCAGGTTATCGCTCGTTTGGAGTGGACCGCCTGCGATCTTGCAAATCAGCAAACAGCGTTCGATTGCCTGCGCCGCGCTCCGAGGCTCCGCTTCTCGCTTGTTTTCGGAGCAGAAACTCGGGTACGAACCGGAGCCGCTGGAGGAGCGCCGGGGTTCTTGGATATCCGATATACAGATTGGAAGGACGCTCGCGCACGCGGTGAGGTCCAAGAACGTCAGTCTGTCGTGCAGGCCGCCGTCATTCGTTTGGATTTGCGGCGCGCCATGACCGCGCGGACTCCTCCGAGCCCCCGCATTCATGCGGGGTGGACACCGCCCGACATGAATGTCGGGGTTCGGGGAAATCCGCGCGGCGCAGGCGAGTCTGGAACGGTCGTCTTCTTCGGCGATGGGTCCTATCCGATCGTCGGGGGGCGGGGACGCAATCGATCGATGGCCCACGATCTGAAGTTCATCGTTTGCAATCGAGACGAGCAGTTCGCGCCGGAATTGCGCGCGATGCTGTTGAAGTTCGACGGGGTGAGGATCGTCGCGGAAGTTGATGAACCGGCGATGCTCAACCAGGCCGTCGTCCAGTTCGGCGTCGACGTTGTCATGGTCGACCTCGACCCCACGCCCGAGTCGATCCTTCCGATTGTGGGCGAGGTGGCCGCAAATCACCGCGACGTCGCCGTCTTCGCGGTGTCGGAGTCGACCGAGGGGACGCTGATCCTCAAGGCCATGCGCCTCGGCATTCGCGAGTTCTTCCCGCGTCCGCTCGACGAAAAAACGCTCGGCGAAGCGATCGAGAGAGTAGCGAGCCATCGCGTCGACAGAGTCAGCCACGGCAGGCTGATTACCGTGACCGGGACTTCCGGGGGCGTGGGGGCGACGACGGTGGCGACAAACCTTGCCGTGGAACTCGGAGAACTCGTCGCCGGGCGGGTGACGGCCGTCGATCTGGACTTTCGCTTCGGGCAGGTCGCCACGTTTCTGGACGTGGATCCGACCTATACGCTGGCGGATCTCTGTCAATCGGGCGAGCAGCTCGAACCGTCCGTCGTCACCCGGGTGATGACGCGCCACGATTCGGGCATCAGCGTGCTGAGCCGACCCCTGCATTTTGCTGAAGCGGACAACATCACGGCGGCGGCCTGCATGGGCGTACTCTCGACGCTTCTGCAAATGAACGACTACGTGGTGACGGACGGTCCGACGCGTTTCGATCATAGCGCGCATTCGGTGTTCGCGTTGTCGGACGTGAACCTGCTCGTCGTTCAGCTGGTCGTGCCCAGCATTCGCAACGCGTTGCGCATTTTGGAGGGGATGCGGCAGTCCGGGTACAACACCGATCGCATGCGGCTGGTCTGCAATCGAACGGGTCGTGATTCGGGACATCTGTCCATTCAACACGTCAGTGAGACGCTGGGCCTCGAGGTTTTCGCGACAATACCGGACGACTGGGCCACGGTCAGCGGAGCGATCAACCTTGGCGAACCGCTACGCTCGCACAGTCCGAAAAGCAAGGTGCGAATCGCCGTGCAGGAAATCGCCGAACGGCTGCATAGACCGCGTGCGGACGCCGATGATAAAGACGAGCGCAAAAAGAGCTTGATCGGACGGATTTTCGCGACCAGTTAACGCCGCCGATCCGGGAGGAGGCCTCGTCCCGACCGTCTTCAGGAAGATCGGTGATCCCGGCGCGCTGCGACGAAGACGATGTAGCGTCACCCCTCGTGGGTGACGAAGTTGGGGTTGTCAGAACCGTCCCGGCGCGCCGGGATGCGGATGGAGCAGCGGAATGTTTGGGAAGCGGCTGACGAATACGATGACACCACCGGGCGCGCCCGCACCGGCGACCGCTCCGCCCAAGGCGCCGCCCGCGGCGCGCGCGGCGCCGCCGTCGGCGGCCAAACCGCGGGCGTCCAAGGAGAAGACCGAGCAGTTCAACGCCTTGAAAATGCGCCTGCACCGCAAGCTGATCGACAAGCTCGATCTGACGCGGATGGTAGGCGACGACGAAACCCTGCGCGCCCAGGTCAAGGAACTGGTCTCACAGCTTGCCGATCAGGAAAACACGCTGCTGAACTTCAACGAACGGCAGCGGCTCATCAGTGAAGTGTTGGACGAAACGTTCGGACTGGGTCCGCTGGAAGTGATTCTCGGAGATCCGACGATCAGCGACATTCTGGTCAACGGGCCCAAGCAGGTCTACGTCGAACGGCACGGGAAGCTGGAGATGACCGAGGTCGAGTTCCGTGACAACGCCCACCTGATGCACGTTATCGACAAGATCGTGAGCGCCGTGGGGCGGCGGTGTGACGAAACCTGCCCGCTGGTGGACGCACGCCTCGCCGATGGAAGCCGCGTTAACGCCGTCATTCCGCCACTGGCGATCGACGGGGCGAGCATGTCCATTCGCCGCTTCGGCGCCGATCCGCTGACGTGGGAGGACTACATCAACTTCAAGTCGGTGACGCCCGAAATGCGCGACTTCCTCGAAGCCTGTGTGAAGGCGCACCTCAACATCATCGTGGTCGGCGGCACCGGTTCGGGTAAGACGACTCTGCTCAACAACCTCTCGAGCTTCATCCCCGACACCGACCGCATCGTGACCATCGAGGACGCCGCCGAGCTTCAGCTTCGCCAGCCGCACGTCGTGCGACTCGAAACCCGCCCGGCCAACATCGAGGGCAAGGGGCGGATTACGATCCGCGATCTGCTGATCAACAGTTTGCGTATGCGTCCCGACCGCATCGTGGTCGGCGAGTGTCGCGGACCCGAAACGCTGGACATGTTGCAGGCAATGAACACCGGGCATGACGGCTCGCTCACCACGGTCCACGCCAACAGCTCACGCGACGCAGTGGCGCGTGTTGAAACGATGGTGATGATGGCAGGCTTCGAGCTGCCGGTTCGCGCCATCCGCCAGCAGTTCGCATCGGCCATTCACGTGCTCGTCCAGGCGCAGCGTCTGACGGGCGGAGCGCGAAAGCTCATCGCCGTGACCGAGGTGACGGGCATGGAAGGCGACATCATAACGATGCAGGACATCTTCGCCTTCGAGCAGACAGGCGTCTCCGCGTCCGGCAGGGCGACGGGGCAGTTCATTGCCACGGGAATCCGGCCGGCATTCCTGGATCGACTGAAGACGTCGGGGTGCGATGTCGATCCCGCTCTTTTCCAGCGTCGGGTGTTGATGACGGACGACGGAGAATAGGGGCGCCGGCTTGAGGATTGCTCTATGAGTCAGATGTCGACGATGTCCATGCTGGCGGCCTCGGATCTGGCCGTCTATATCCTTCCCACCGTCGGATGCATGCTGTTGTTCTACGGCATTTTCCAGGTGGCGTCGGAAACGAAGACATCCAGCAAAAAAAAGGTGCAGGACCGTTTGCGCGGCGATCGGACCAAGCGGGACAAGGTGACCGCGAGCATCCTGCGCCGCGACCTCGTCGCCGAAGCCGGCAGCTCCATCGCCGATGCGCTGATGGGCAAGCTCAGCTTCGTTCCGCGGTTGCAGACCTTGCTCAACCAGGCCGACCTTGACTGGTCCGCGTCGCGGACGATGTTCAACCTGATCTCGATCGGCATCGTATGCGCTTCGGGGTTGTGGGTGCTGCATGTGAAGTGGTTTGCGGCCGTCGCCTGCGGCGGTTCCATCTTCATTCTGCCGCTTGTGTGGATCAGTTTCCGTCGCAGTCGCCGCATGACCAAGCTGTCGAGCCAGTTGCCGGACGTGTTTGAGATGATGGGTCAGGCCTTGCGGGCCGGACATTCCCTGGCTGGCGCGACGCAGCTCGTCTACGAACAGATGCCGCCTCCGATTGCTACGGAGTTTGCGCAGGTCTATCACGAGCAGAACCTCGGCATCAAGATCGAAGATGCGCTACAGGCGATGGCTGATCGAGTCGACTCGCTTGACGTGCGCTTTTTCGTGACCGCGGTGATGATCCAGCGACAGACGGGCGGCGACCTGGCCGAGGTGCTCGACAACATCAGCGGCGTGATCCGCGAGCGTATCGAGCTGGCGGGCCTGGTCCGCGGGCTGACAGCGGAGGGACGACTGTCGGGTTGGGTGCTGTTTTCGCTCCCCGCGGTGGTGTTCCTGGCGTCGATGTACCTGAATCCCAACTACGCGAACGTGCTGCTGGAAGACCCGAAGGGACAGATGATGCTTATGCTTGCAGCCGGAATGCAGATGATGGGCATCGCCATGATTCGGTGGATCGTGAATATCAAGGTCTGAGCGCCGCGCCGGAGACTGATCAGCGATGACAACGTATTATGCAGTGAGCGGCCTGGTTGTGGTCAGCATTGTGCTGATCGTATATGCCTTTTGGCCGGCCAAGACTGACGATGATGGGGCCATACGCCGGCGAATGGCGGGTCGGCGTCCACAGAACAATCTCAGCGATCTTCGAAAGCAGGCGAAAGAGTCCGTCGCCAAGCGCGTACTGAAGACGGTCGCGCCGATCGCCATCCACTCGTCGATGCGAAGCGATGCGGAGCAGATGTCCAGGCTTCGCATGAAGCTGGCGTGCGCCGGGTTGCGAAGCGAATCCGCTCCGACCGCCTTCCTTGCGAGCAAGACGGTTGTCGCGGTTCTGCTTGGATTGTCCGCGGCGGGCTATGTTTGGGCCAAGGGCACGACGCTTCCCAACGCCGTCGGAATCGTCACCACGGCGATCGGACTGGGCTTTCTGGCGCCGAACTTGTGGCTTAGCTCCGCGATTTCCAAGCGAAAGGAGAAGATCCGCAACGGCCTCCCGGACACGCTGGACATGATGGTGATTTCGGTGGAGGCCGGACTTGGTTTGGACGGCGCCTTTCAGCGTGTCGGCGATGAGATGAAAAAAGTCCATCCGACGCTTTCGGAAGAGTTGCAGATCGTCACGCTGGAAAGCCAGATGGGAATCCCGCGGTCCGAGGCGCTCGCCAACTTCGCCGCTCGCTCCGGGTTGGACGAGGCCCGGTCTCTGGTCGCCATCATCAACCAGGCCGAACGCTTCGGTACCAGTATCGCCAAGGCGCTTCGCAATCAGTCCGACGCACTGCGCGTTAAGCGACGCCAGGCGGCCGAGGAACGCGCCCAGAAGACGACGGTCAAACTGATGGCACCGTTGATTCTGTTCATCTTCCCGGCGATTCTCGTCGTGCTCGCGGGACCGGCGGCCCTGAAAATGATCGAAGCTCTCAGCAACACCCCCAGCCTGAGATGACAGGCCCGTCCTCCCTCCCAGGGGGGGACTACAGGGGGGTGGAGACGCGCAATCACGAAAGACCTCCAAGGCGTCTGCGCGTTCCACGCATTGCTCGCACCCCCTACAATGCGCTCCATGCGCTTCATCAAGATGCACGGCCTCGGTAATGACTACGTCTACGTCGACGGGGCGGCCGAGACCATTGACGATCCGGCGGAGCTTGCGCGCCGGATTTCCGATCGGCATACCGGCGTCGGCGCTGACGGGCTGATCGTCATCCATCCGTCGCGCGTCGCCGACGTTCGCATGGAGATGTACAACGCCGATGGCTCGCGCGGGCGGATGTGCGGCAACGGGATTCGTTGCGTCGCCAAATATGCCGTCGAGCGGGGCCTCGCGAAAGGACCGGACGTACGTGTCGAGACCGACTCGGGTGTCAAGATGTGTGAGTGCCGAATCGAGCACGGGCGCGTGCAGTCCGTTCGCGTGGACATGGGTCGGCCGTCGCTAGCGCCCGCTGATCTGCCCACGACGATTCGCGCCGATCGTGTCGTTGACTATCCGCTGGAGTTGAGGGGCGTGACCTACGAGACGACGTGTGTTTCGATGGGCAATCCGCACGCCGTTGTTTTCACCGAACAGTTGCACCGCGTCGATCTGGTCGGGGTCGGCCCGCTCTTCGAACACGCCCCGGAGTTTCCGCAGCGGATCAACGTCCACTTCGTACGCGTCGATTCCCGAACGCACGTGACGATACGCACCTGGGAACGCGGCAGCGGAGTGACGCGGGCGTGCGGGACCGGCGCCTGCGCGGTCTGTGTCGCGGGCGTCGTCACCGGGCGGACGGGTCGGTGCGTTGCCGCGGAACTCCCCGGCGGCGAATTGGTACTCGAATGGGCCGCGGATGACGACCACGTCTATATGACCGGACCCGCCGTCGAGGTCTTCACGGGCGACTGGCCGGAATAGGACGACGAACGCAGAATGACGAATCGGCGTGCTCCAATCGATCGCCATTCGCCGCTCGCTGTCCCTGGCTCCGGCGGCGCTATTAGTGACACATGCCGGGATAGTTCACTGACACACCGGCCATGGCCGCCGTGCAGCCGTTGCTGTAGGTTCTCCCGTCGCACCCGCAAACCGGCATCCACTCCTGCGTACACAAGGAAGGCTTCGGCGCGCACACGCCCAATGTCCTTTCCTGCCCGCACATCCCCGGCGGCGTGGCACAAAACGCGCCATCCTGACAGGTTTCTCCGCCCAATCCGCAGCGACTTGCCTCACAATCGCCCTCATGGGCAATCGACGCCTTGGCCATCGCCGCTTCACAGGTGTTGCCATAGGTCACTCCGTCACATCCGCAAACGGGATCATAAATGTCCGGACAGGCAGTCGGTATGGGTACGCAAATTCCCGGCGCGTCGCCACTGTAGAAACACTGGCCCGCCGGCGACTGGCAGAAGAACCCTTCTCGACAGCCGGGCGGATAGTTGGGCGAGTTGCCGCCGCAGTAGTGCACCTCGCACTCTCCAAAATAATCGACAGCGACGCCCGCAACGATTGCTTCGCACGAATTGGGGTACGTTCGACCGTCGCATCCGCAAACCGGCTCATACACCCGTGGACATCCGAGCGGAGTCGGCACGCATACGCCCTGAAGGTCCGCTACTTCGCACTGCCCACGGGGGTACGCGCAGGTTTGACCATCCGGACAGGGCACGCCGGCGATACCTCCGCAGACGATCGGTTCGCCGCAAGGCCCCGGGTGGTCAATGGAGAGTTGACGTCGCATGGCCTCGCATTGGTTCGGATACGTCACGCCATCGCATGCACAAACTGGATCTCCGAAATCCGGGCACTCCATCGGAATTCCCCGACAAACCCCCACGCGATAGTCAAGTTCGCACGTGCCCGGGGAGTAATAGCAGAATTTCCCCCCTGGACATGCCGGCAGGTTAATGCCTCCGTCGCACTCCTGTGCGCACGAGCCGGGATGGTCGATGGATTGCTGATGGTTCGCCGCATCGCACGTATTCCCATAGGTAACACCGTTGCAACCACAAACTGGATCCCACACGTCTGGACAAGCGATTGGAATCGTTTTGCAGACGCCGAGATTGTCGATAATGTTGCACGTCCCCGGCGGAAACTCGCAGAATTGGCCGACTGGACACGGAAAGCCCGCGATTCCGCCGCAGATGTTCTCGCACGGGCCCCGATGGGCGACCGACACCGCGGCCGCATCGGCTTCGCACTCGTTCCCGTACGTTCGCCCGTCACATCCGCACACCGGATCGTAGTACAGCGGGCAGGCGCCAGGAATCGGTGTGCACACGCCGGGTACGTCCGTCGCGTTGCACGCTCCCATCGGCAGCTTGCAGAACTCGTTCGGCCCGCAGTTCGGGTTCATCGGGTCGCACGGCGGCTCGCACAGGCCGGGATGGTCGATCGACATCCCCGCCATCGCCGCCTCGCATTCATTGCCGTACGTCACGCCGTCGCAGCCGCAAACCGGCTGCCAGACATCAGGGCAGGCCTGCGGAATCGAAACACAAATGCCGGCACGGTCCGCTACATCACAGGTCCCCGATGGAAACTTGCAGAACTCACCCTCGTCACAGGGCAGCCCAACGATCCCCCCGCAAACCTGCGGGCAGGCGTGACCAACGCAGAATTCGAAAAAGTTGCGCCCCCAGGCGGCGCACTCCTCCTCGCTTCCGCCGACCTCCAGGCATATCTTACGAATGAGCGCCGCCTTCTCCGCGCACATCTTCAGGCACTCCGGCGGCTGGCAACGCTCCATGACGCACTGCTGCTGGAAGGCCTGCGCTCGCGTGGCACATTCATCCTGAGATCCGCCGTTGGCGAGGCACTCCTCGTACAACTGCTGCGACTTGTTGCGGCACTGCTCTTCGCAAGTCGGCGGCGGGCAATACTCGGCGACACATTGATCGAAAAATTCCCGCGAGGCGGCCGCGCAGTCGTTTTCGCCACCGCCCAAGGCCACACAGAGTTTGCCCAGGCCCTGAGCGTGAAAGACGCACCGCTCGCTGCAACCGGGCGACGGGGGACAGTGTTCATCGAGACACTCATGCAGGACGTGTTCGGCCCGCGTCCTGCAACCGTCCGGTGGGCCCCCGGCGTCGACGCACTCCGCGTAGATCTGTTTCGCCCGCGATACGCACTCATCTTCACAGCTCAGCGGAGGCTGCGGGGAGCAACCCGCCTTGCACGCCTCCAAGTGAACGCTCCCTTCCGCCTTGCAGGCTTTTTTCGTGCCGCCGTTTCGAAGGCATTGCTCGATCTTCTGCTTGACGTCATGGACGCATTGTCGGACGCACTGCCCGGGTGCGTCATTCCGACCGCTTACAGTAATCCGTTGGGCCGGCGCCGCCGACAACGATAGTCCGGCGATGACTCCGCACGCCAAAGCGATTTGTGCTTTCCTCATTTGTCGTCCCTCCACATTCAAGATTTGAATCGTTCCGTACACCGCAACACGGGCGAACGACGTCCGGACACGTATGGCCTCCGTTCGGTCGTCGGCGCCGGGCACCCCACCGGTCCTAACGATTTGGGACCGGTCCCGAAAGAAAAAGCACTTTTATTATAGTTGCTGGAACCGCTGAAGCCAATAGGGTGCTGTGTGGCACGCGGCGGCAATGACCGATTGATAAAAGCGGGTGATGGGGCTCGAACCCACGACATTCACGTTGGCAACGTGACGCTCTACCACTGAGCTACACCCGCGACAGAGCTAATATGCCAAGGTTAACGGTGCGGTTCGACGGTGTCAACGTCCGCGTGCGTCCGGTCGGACATGGATGCCGGCGGCCAACCCGGCGGGCATTTTTGGGTCTCGTCGCTCCGGGAACGGGTGGTTCCAAGCGGCGTTTCCGGCCCTCAGATTCTCATTCCGGCGCCGGCTCGATCAGCGAGGTCATGCTGCCGCTGCAGCGCGGAATCCGCCAGTCGCGCCCGAACGAGTGAATCTGGTCGCGTTTGAGCTCGGCCCGCTCCAGCGTCGTCGTATCCACGATCACCCGCTTGTTCGAATCCACGTCGCTCGCGTAGCGAAATGCCTGTTCGGTGGGCATGCCGAACAGCTTGCGCAACATGCCGATGACGTAGTCGTACGTATGGTCGTCGTCGTCCAACAACACCACGTGGTACAGCGGCTGCTTCCGCGAACGGCTGTGCGTTTGCACGTCCTTTTGCGGCGCTTGCTGCATCAACGGTTCCGTCGTGTGCGTCGTCGTCATGGTCATTGAATCTAACCAACGCGGCGGCGCGTTGCAAGACGCCGCCGATCAAAACGTCAAAACGTCCAAACGCCCCAATGGGGACTTTTTGACTTTTGGACTTTTCGACGTTTTCAGCCGTCCGGGGGCGCTCCGGCCGGTGAATCCGATCGCCGAACCGATGTACTCCCGACAAGCTCACCGTGCAACGTCAGCGCCGTCGCGGCCGTCACGCGCACCGCGGCGAAGCGGCCGATGTGTTCGGTCCCGCCGTGGAACACGACGATCTGATCCTGCCGGGTGCGTCCGACGAGCTGGTCGCTCCGCCGCCATCCGATTTCCTCTCCGCGCGTTTGTTCGGCCTCCTGGGCCTTGAGCGCGGCCTTGCTGTACCCCTCGACCAGCACCTCCACGCTTTGTCCGATCATCCGCTGGTTGGCGGCGGCGGAAATTCGCTCCTGCAACGCGAGCAATTCGATGTTGCGACGCCGCTTATCGGACTCGGGTATGTCGTCCTCCATTCGCTTGTCCGCCACGGTGCCGGGGCGGGTCGAATACTTGAACACGAAAATATTCTTGAATCGGCAACGTTCGATGAGCTGCATCGTGGCTTCGTGATCGGCCTCCGTTTCGCCGCAGAAGCCGACGATGAAGTCGCTCGCAACGGCGAGGTCCGGCACATACGCTCGCGCCCGGTCGATCAACTCGATATACTGCGTGACGCCGTACTGCCGCCGCATGCGCTGCAGCACGGCATCGCTGCCGCTCTGCACGGGAATGTGCAGGTACTCGCAAACCTTCGGCAGATCGCGCATCGCTTCGAGGATATCGTCGGTGAAGTCGCCGGGGTAGCTCGTCACGAAACGCACCCGCTCAATGCCGGGCACGCCGCTGACGCGCTCGAGCAATTCCGCGAAACGCACCGCCCGACCGTTCTCCGGATGCACATAACTGTTGACCGTCTGACCGAGCAGCGTCACCTCCTTCGCCCCGCGATCGGCGAGCATTTTCGCCTCGTCGGCGATCTGCGAAGGCGGGCGACTGCGCTCCGGTCCGCGGGTGAAGGGTACGACGCAAAACGTGCAGAACTTGTCGCACCCCCGCTGCACGCGGATGTACGACTGCAACACGGACCCGCCCGGCGACGGGTCGCGCGATAAATCCAACGCTTCGATCGAGTCGTGTTCGAGTGCCCGCGCGAGCGGCGTGTTCTTTCGCGAAAGTAACTGCGCCAGAGCGATCGCACGCCCGCGCGTCGCCTGCACTTCCTCGATCAGCGCCGGGACTTTGTTCAGTTCGCCCGGACCACACACCAGGTCCACGTGCGGCATCTTGCTGAAGATGCCGTCGGGATCGCGCTCGGCCATGCACCCGATCACGCCGACGACCATTTCCGGTCGCCGGGCCTTGGACTTCTTGAGCGCTCCCAGCCGCGAGAGAACCTTCTGCTCCGCGTGGTCACGGACGGAGCAGGTGTTGATCAGCACGACATCGGCTTCGGTCATATCCGCGATCGGCTCGTACCCCAGCGCGCGGAGCCGTCCCAGAACAAGCTCGCTGTCGAGCACGTTCATCTGGCAACCCATCGTTTCGAGATAGATGGTTTTCCTGCCGTTGACCAATCGATCCGTCCCCGCCCACGCCCGACCGACGTGCCGGAAGCGTGCGAGACCATTGTATCGTCCTCCGGCGGACAATCCAAACGCAGGAACCGCCAATCAATCGATCTGGGTGCATCCCATTCCTTCACTTCGTTCGAGGACAAGTTTGTGTGGCGAAAGGTGCCCATGGCTGTCATTCTGAGCGCAGCGAAGAATCTTCCTGAGCGCAGCGAAGAATCTTCCGGTGGGTTGGGATGCTTCGCTTCGCTGATTCTTCGCTGCGCTCAGAACGACTTGGAAA
>ERZ1292633.461-Hain-H41-02um-R1-461-length-48170-cov-9_pt1 | contig 48170 bp, 42 predicted proteins | sample MGYA00564406_ERZ1292633 | MGnify/ENA primary metagenome ERZ1292633 (study PRJEB36523, sample SAMEA6512639) | groundwater metagenome | collected 2019-01-08 | study: AquaDiva: Metagenomics assemblies of 32 groundwater samples | reverse complement strand
GCCTGGGCGCATCCGGGTTGGTCCTGCCCATGACGATGTACAGCTTGCAGCGCGGGTCGCCGCCGCCGGAGGACCACCACTTGCGTCCGTTGATGACGTATTCGTCGCCCTGGCGCTCGATCCGGCACTGGATGTTGGTGGCGTCGCTCGAGGCGACGTCGGGCTCGGTCATGAGAAAAGCCGAACGCATTTCGCCGCGCAGCAGCGGCTCGAGCCACCGGCGCTTGTGCTCCTCGCTGCCATAGCGCTCGATGGTCTCCATGTTGCCGGTGTCGGGCGCCGAGCAATTGAAAACCTCGGGCGCGAAACTCACCCGGCCCATGATCTCGCACAGCGGCGCGTACTCGAGGTTGGACAGACCCTCGGGGGCGCGTTTCGAGTGCGGCAGGAACAGGTTCCACAGCCCGGCGGCGCGCGCCTTGGGCTTCAGCTCCTCGATGATCGTGGTCGGAATCCACGGGTTGCCCTTGCCCCGGTTATCCAGCACTTCCTGGTGAAAGCGATGCTCGTTCGGATAGATGTGCTGATCCATGAACGCGTTGAGCTTGGCCTGCATGGCCTTGACCTTGTCGGAATATGCGAAATCCATGGCTTGCCTTTCGTAGAATAATGAAGGTGGTGCGGGCGCTGCCGGACTATTTTCCGGCTGCGATGACTTTTTGTGCGTACTCCCAGGCCATCTTGGCCAGGGGCTGCACACGCTGGCCGGCATCGGCCGCGTGCGCGCTGGCGGCGGTGCCGTCCACCGCGCGTTTCATGATGCCCTGCAGGATGGCGGCGATGCGGAACATATTGTAAGCGAGGTAGAAGTCCCAATTGTCGATGCGCTCGCGCCCGGTGCGCCTGCAGTAGGCGGCGACGTATTCCGCCTCCGTGGGTATGCCCAGCGCCTTGAGATCGAGGCCGCCGATGCCGCGGAACTGCCCCGGCGGAATGCGCCAGCTCATGCAGTGATAGGAAATGTCCGCCAGCGGATGCCCCAGGGTGGAGAGCTCCCAGTCGAGGATGGCGAGAATCCGCGGCTCGCTCGGGTGGAAAACCAGATTATCGAGCCGATAGTCGCCGTGCACGATCGCGGTTTCGTCGCCAGCGGGAATGTTATTCGGCAGCCAGGCGATCAGATTGTCCATGGCCTCGATTTTTTCGGTCTCGGAGGCCTGGTACTGCTTGCTCCAGCGCCCGATCTGGCGCGCGAAATAATTGCCCGGCTTGCCGTAATCCGCGAGGCCGATCGCCTGGTAATCGACCTGGTGCAGCGCGGCGATGACCCGGTTCATTTCGTCGTAGATCGCGCCGCGCTCAGACCTGGCCGTGCCGGGCAGCGACTGCTCCCACAGGACGCGCCCCTCGACGCAGTCCATGATGTAAAAGGCACGGCCGATCACGCCTTCGTCTTCGCACAGGGCGTAGGTCCTGGGCACCGGGATGCCGGCGCCGGCGAGTGCGCTGATCACGCGAAATTCGCGTTCCACCGCGTGCGCCGAGGGCAGCAGTTTCGCCGCCGGTGCGGGCTTGGAGCGCATGGCGTAGCGCTTGCCGCCGGCGGAGAGGCGATAAGTCGGATTGGACTGCCCCCCCTTGAACTGCTCGACTTCGAGCTTTCCGGAAAAGCCTTCGACATGCGCAAACAGATATGACTCCAGACGAGCGACGTCAAAGCGCTGCTTCTCCGCCACCGGCATGGTGCCGATGAACTGATCCATCACCCCATCCTCTCGCTAATGCTGCTTCTGGCTGCCGCAATCCTAGCACGGCTTGAGCTTTCCTTCCGCGCGGCCGAACACTGAACGAAGCTCGGCTCTGGCGGCAACAAAGCGTCAGTTGCGTAACCCGGCCCTGGAGAACAACTTCATGAAAAACCATGCGATTTCGATTTTCCCTTGTGAGCCGCGAATAAGCGTACTATCCTTACAGCTTGGTCGGCTCCACTAGGGAGCCGGAGGGATATGTGCCTGCGGTACGGGCAATCGTTTTTCCTTGCATGCAGGGTCAGCTCGATGCGCGTCTTGATCTGCTCAATAGTTGTACTGCTCTGCGGCGCGCTTCAGGCGTGCTCGACTTCGCCCTACGGCCGCGCCCAGCTTACCGTGCCGCAAACGGTCAGCTCGGTCTACTCCGAAGTCAATATGCGCTTGCAGCTGGTGACCACGTACGATGCCAAGACCCAATGCGCGGAGTCCGAATGCGACGCCAGCAAGGAGTTCGACCTGCGCGTCGCGCGCCTGGGCGAACGGCTGGCCGACAAGGCATTCGAGCTCTACCCGGATCTGCGCGAGCGCGTCGCGCAATTCGAATTCGTGATCGCCGAGAAAGCGGAACCCGGCACCACCTCCAATGCCGACGGCACGGTGGTCATTTTCGGTGGCACGCGTGCGCTTGAACTATCCGACCCGGCGCTCGCGTTCGTCCTTGCACGCGAAATGGGCCATGTGATCGCGCGCCACCATAACGAGAACACGGCCACCAAGCTCATCGTGGCCGTTTTGGCGCAGGTGCTGCTGCCGGTCACAGGCATCATCCGCTCGCTCGCGTTTATTCCCGGTGCCTCCAGCGCCGCGGCTGCGACCGCGACTACCGCCTCGGCAACTGCCGGCGGCAGCGCTGCAGTGATGACTGCAACCGCGACCGCCGCCTCATTCCTCGGATCGAAGGCCGTAATCTCGACTTACTGGCCCAAGCAACTGAGCGAAGCCGACAGCATTGCGCTGACGGTCATGGCGCGGGTGGGCTTTGACCCGCAGGGTACGGCTGATGCGCTTGCCGCGGTCGCGGAGCGCCTGGACGACAGCGGCTGGCCGCGGGATCTGCGGGCGTCATCCGAACATGTGGCGCAGATAGCGCAGGGACCGCGCCCGGACAAGGAGCAAATGGCCCGGATTGCGGGTTCGGCGCCGCCGAAGCTGACTTACGTCAGCGGAAATCCCGCCGCAGACGCAACTGAACTGAGTGCGAAAGCCCGCGCGCAATAGCGTCCTGAGTCCTTTCCCGTGTTGTTGCGCGACACAAAATTGTCGCCATAAGACCCGCCCCGGCTATTGCGCCGGCGTTGCCTACGGGCTATCTTTCACGTTTTCATGCGGAGAAAACCATGCCCCTGATCCATGTCGAGATGTTCGAAGGCCGGACGCAGCAAATCAAGCGCGAATTCGTCGAAGCCATTACGCGCGAAACCTGCCGCGTGCTCAAGTGCGAGCCGGGCGCGGTGGACATTATCATCCGCGACGTAAAAAAATCCGATTGGGCTTCGGGCGGAGTGATCTGGTCGGAGAAGAAGTAAGGGAAGCTCCGATTAAGTCCGTGACGCAATCAGAGCTTTCTCTGACTTGTGAGATTTACAAGGGGGCATAGCCCCCTTGTTCAGACCGTCCTAGCAGGATAAGCGCGAGCGGCAGCATCGTTTGCTGCTTCGCTCATCCTAGCTCAAACGCGATCGGTTACCGTAGCGCACCCCTGGAGCTAACCGGCCATAGCGCCTTGGACACGCCGCAGCCGCATCCAGATCGGCCACGTCAGGCGAGTACCGCCCGCTTCACCGCCGCCACCAGCTCTTCCTCATCCTCCGCCCGCAACGCCTGCGGATCAATGATCAGGATCCCTTGATGCGCGAAACGCTCCGATAGATGCACCGGCATGTCGGCGCTTAGAAGCGTGCGGCTCAAGCCAAGCGCGTCGATGTCAGCCACGGCGGGATCAATCACGAGTCTCAACTGCGGCACGCGCCCCGTCTCTCGCGCGGATAGCAATTGCGTACCGATTCCCGGCAGGCCGCCGAGCATTTCCGCGATGCGCTCGAGTCGCGCCTCCAGGGCCGCATTGGCGGCCTCATCGTCGGCATTCGCGAAGCGCTCCAGGGCCACGAGCAGGCCGGCAATCTCTTCCTTTCCCGCCTTGAAGCCCCGCCCCAGGCCATGATGCGGCACGCCCTTCAGCGCTGCGCGGTCGATCAGGTCGGGAGGCGTCCAGGTTTCCGGCGCGACATCCATGTCGAGTTGTTGAACCAGCGCGGCGCCGACGAGATCGCGACGACCGGCAAGAATGCCAGAGGCTTGCGGGCCGCCGATTGCCTTGCCGCCGGAAAAGGCGACGAGATCGGCGCCCAGCTCGAATAAGCGGCGCAGGTTCGACTTGGGCGGCAACTGCGCGGCCGCATCGACGATGACCGGAATGCCGCGCGCCTTGCACACCGACACGACGGTCGGCAGATCGCCAATGCTCGTCGGGTTGGCGGCAAAGGCGAACGCCGCGGTCTTCGAGGTGATCGCCGCCTCGATGTCCCACGGCTCGATGCCGCGTACGCCTGCGCCGGCGCCGCGATCGTTGTGGCTGATATCGACGAGCCGTGCCCCGGAGGCGCGCAGTGCATGTGCGTAGCCGGTGTGATGCGTGCGTGGCAGGAGGATTTCGTGCGCGAAACCGTCCGCGTGCGGCAGCGCCGCCATCTTGGTGATGTCCCAGCGGGTCATGCTCGCGGCAGCGGCCAGCGTCAGGGCGGCCGCCGCGCCGGTCGTGACGATCCCGGCCTCGGCGCCGGTGATGCGCGCGATCGTGCGGCTCGCCGCAGCCTGCAGCTCGCCGATATCGACCGAGTACCCTGCCGCCGCGGCCATTGCGCCGATCACTTCGGGCGCCATAAGGGCGCCACCCAATCGCGTCAGCGTGCCTGCGGCGTTAATTCTGCGTTTCACGCCCAGTGTCGTGTAGATGTCGTCGTTGGGTTCAAGCGGCGTCGCTGGGCGGTGAATCTCCATAGTCGGCAGATGCTACGGGTAGTAGGTCGGTACGTCAACCGGATAGGCATAGTTCATTCCAGGCAAATCGACTTGGAGGTCAGGGGGGCGCGGATGCTATCGCATCTCGCCCACCCAACTCGTTAATCGAAGCTGCGTTTCGAATTTGAACTCGTGATATATTCGCCCAAGTCGATTCAGAGAAAGCACGAGCGATGTCCGACACCCGCGATCCTATTACCTTCGAGTTGTTCAAGAACGCGATCTTCTCGATTGCCGATGAGATGGCACTCACCGTGTTCCGCACGACCTACTCGGGCGTGCTGAAGGACAACATGGACTACTCTACCGGCTTCGCCGACGCGGACGGCAAGCTCGCCGCGCAAGGGCTCACGTTGCCCGGGCATCTGGGTTCGGTGCCCACCGCGATGGAAGCCATCATGCGCCATTATCGGGACGACATGCGGCCGGGCGACGTGTTCATCATGAACGACCCGTTCGATGGCGGGATGCATCTTCCCGACATCTTCATCTTCAAGCCGCTCTATCACGAGGGTGAACGGCTCGCGTTCGCGGCAACGGTGTGCCATCACAGCGATGTCGGGGGGCGCGTCGCCGGCTCGAATGCTTCCGACTCGACGGAGATCTATGCCGAGGGGCTGCGCATCGCGCCACTCAAACTCTACGAGGCGGGCACGCTCAACAAGACGCTGATGACGATCATCGAGAAGAACGTCCGCCTGCCGGTGCAGGTGTTCGGCGATCTGCGGGCGCAGCTTGCGGCCTGTCACATCGCCGAAAAACAGTTCTCCGAGCTGGTCGCGAAATACGGGCCGGAAGACACGAAGTTCTTCATGCAGGAGACCATCGACTACGCGGAGCGTTTGACGCGCTCGGCGCTGGAGAAGCTGCCCGACGGCGAATGGAGCTTCGAGGACTGGATCGACGACGACGGTATCGATTACGGCAAGCCCATTCGGCTCTTCGTCACGATAAGAAAGCAAGGCGGCCACATGGTCGTCGACTGGACCGGCACGTCACCGCAGGTGCGGGGCGCCATCAATAACACGCTGTCTTATACCAAAGCCGCGTCGTACACCGGCGTGCGCTCGGTGCTGCCGCCGGGCATCCCGAACAACGAAGGCGTGTTTCGCGCGATCGAGGTGATCTGCCCGCCCGGAACCGTCGGCAACGGGGTGCTGCCGGCGGCGTGCGCCGCGCGCGGACTCACCGGCTTCCGCATGGTCGATTGCATGTTCGGCGCGCTGGCGATGATGCTGCCCGATAAAGTCAAGGCGGCAGGCGATGGCGGCAACACCGGCGTTTCCATCGGCGGCTACTACGCAGATCGCAAGCCGTTCGTCTACGTCGACTTCACCTGCGGCGCATGGGGTGCACGGCCGTGGGCCGATGGGCTCGACGGCAACTCGCACATGTTAGCCAACATGGCTTCGCACTCCATCGAGGTGACGGAGGTAGAGCATCCGATCTCGCTGCTTTGCTACGAGTTCGTCGCGGACAAAGCAGGTGCAGGCAAGTACCGCGGCGGCGTACCGTTCCGGCGGGACTACCGTTTCAATGAAACCGAAGGCGTGTTGCAGGTCCGTTCGGACCGTCGCGATCATCGCCCATTCGGCCTTTATGGCGGAAGCCCCGGTCAACCGTCGGAGAACTACCTGAATCCGGAGACCGGGAATCGCGTGCTCCCCGGCAAGTTCACCATGAACATCAAGAAGGGCGATGTTTTCCGGCATGTGCTCGCCGGCGCCGGTGGCTGGGGCGATCCGCTTGAGCGCGATCCTGCCGCCGTGCTCAGGGACGTGCGCAACGAACTGCTTTCTGCGGCGAAGGCTGAAGCCGATTACGGCGTGGTCGTCGACACGACGCGCTGGGCCGTCGACGCCGCGGCTACGGCGAAACGTCGTGCCGAGATTCGGGCGGCGCGCGGTTGGCGTCAGGCGCCGAAGGTGCAACGGCACGATCCGGCGCCTTTTCCGCGTGCAGCCGAGTGAGCGCCATTATCACTTATCGCGTCGGCGTCGACGTCGGCGGCACATTCACCGACATCGTGCTGCTCGGCTCGGACGGCACGATTCACACCAAGAAGATCTCGTCGAGCGTCGACAACTACGCGCAAGCGATTGTCGAAGGCCTCGCCGAGGTGTTCCGGGAGAGCGGCCTCGGTGGCCGCGCGATCGAGGAGATCCGCCACGGCACAACCGTCGCGTCGAACGCCATTATCGAGCACAAGGGCGCGCGCGTCGGCCTGATCACGACAAAGGGCTTCCGCGACGTGCTCGAGATCCGCACGCTGCGCATGCCGCGGCTCTACGACATGGCATGGACGAAGCCTGAGCCATTGGTCGAGCGCTACCTGCGAAAGGTTGTCGATGAGCGTATCGACGCCAACGGGCGCGTCGAGCGCGCGCTCGATCCCCGGGACGCCGAGCGGCAAGTTGAAGCATTGCTGGCCGAAAAGGTCGAGACGATCGCGGTGTGTCTCCTCAATTCGTTCATCAATCCGATGCACGAGCTGACGATCAAGGACATCATCCGCAACAAGGCACCGGACATTCCGCCGAGCATCTCGTGCGAGGTTCTGCCGGAGATAAAGGAGTATGAGCGAACTTCGACCACGGTAGTGAACGCCTACGTGATGCCCATCGTCGCGACTTATCTGCGGGCGCTCCGCAAAGGCCTCGACGATGCGCTCATTCCGGCACGCCTGCTGCTGATGCAGTCGAACGGCGGTCTCACCACGGACACCGCCGCCGCTGAACGACCGATGAACATCATTGAATCGGGTCCGGCCGGAGGCGTCGTGGGCGCGCAGGCGCTCGCGCGCGCAAAGAATCTGCCGAAAATCATCACCTTCGACATGGGCGGTACGACCGCCAAAACCGCGATAGTCGAAGAGGGTGAGCTGGCGCGCGCCCACGAGTACTCGGTGGGTGCCGGGATCATGATCGGTTCGCGGCTGCTCACGGGCGCGGGCTATACGCTCAAAGTTCCGGCGATCGATCTTGCCGAGGTGGGCGCGGGCGGCGGCTCGCACGTCTGGATCGACCGCGGCGGCGCGTTGCAGATTGGCCCCGCAAGCGCGGGCGCCCTTCCCGGCCCCGTCTGCTACGACAAGGGCGGCACTGTACCCACCGTCACCGACGCCAATGTGCTGCTCGGCTACATCAACCCGGCGCATCTCGTCGGAGGCGCGTTGAAGCTCGACGCCGGGAAGGCTAGCCGCGTATTCACCGAGACGATCGCAAAGCCCCTCGGCATGGCGATCGAGCAGGCGGCGTATGGCGCGCATCAGATCGCGGCGTCGAACATGATCCGCGGCATCAAGGCGGTGTCGACCGAGCGTGGACGCGATCCGCGCGAGTTTGCGCTGTTCGCTTTCGGCGGCAACGGACCGCTGTTCGCTTGCGGCATGGCGAGCACGCTCGGCATGAGCCGCGTGGTCGTGCCGCCTTCGGCCGGCCTGTTCTCCTCGTTCGGGCTGCTCTATGCGGATGTCGAACATCACTACTCGCGCACGTTCCGGCGTCTGCTCCGGAAAGCCGACCTGCGCGAAGTGCAAGGCGCCTGGGATGCGCTTGCCGATCAGGCAATGACCCAGCTCGCGGCGGAAGGGTTCACCGGCGCGCGCGCGCGTCTTCGCCGCTCGGCCGCGCTGCACTATCGCGGGCAAAGCTACGAGTTGCCGGTGGGCATGCCCGAGGGAAAGATCGATCAGAAGATGGTCGAGTACCTCGAAGAAGCATTCGGCCGGGAGCATGAAAAGACCTACGGCCACCGCGCCGGCCCCGAGGAGCCGGTCGAGCTGGTATCGATCCAGGTGGTGGGTCAGGGTCTGCGCGAGGGTGCCGGCGTTCCGGAGCAGGTGCGCTCGAGCCGGCCGGAGCCCGCACCGCCGCCGCCTCGCCGGGCCTATTTCGGCTCGGCGCACGGATGGCTGGAGACGCCCATCCTGAGGCGCTCGGATCTTTCACCGACGCCGCGCGCCGGCCCGTTGATCATCGAAGAGTACGACGCGACCTGCGTCGTTCCGCCGGGTGCGCAGGCGAGCCTCGACGCGGGCGGCAATATCGTAATCGAGCTCGGGCGTTAAGTTGAAAAAGGGGGAACACCCCCTTTAAATCCCCCATTTCAGAGGCTGTTGAAATTCGCTTCCCTCTGAGACGGGTTTGCCTGCACACAGAATGTTCCAGTCGGGAACCGAATTTCAACAGCCTGTTCTAATTCGCCGCCGTCTGCGGCAGCCACAGCGCGAGCGCCGGCCAGATCGAGAGCACCACGATCATCACCAGCATCGTCACGACGAAGGGCGCCGCGCCGATGATCACGTCGTCTATCCGGCCGCGCTTGCGCAGGCCCTGCACCACGTAAAGGTTGATGCCGACCGGAGGCGTGATCATCGCCGTCTCCATCAGGATCACGATCAGGACGCCGAACCAGATCGGATCGAACCCCGCCTTGACCATGATGGGGGCGATGATGGGTACCGTCGCGACCATCATGGAAAGGGTCTCCATGAAGCACCCGAGGATCAGATAAAACACGATCACGGCGACGAGGAGCTGCGTCGACTTGAGGTTAAGCTCGGTGATGAACCTGTTCACCTGGTTGGTAAGACCGATCGAGGCAATGACGAAGTTGAGAAAATAGGCCGCGATCAGGATCGCCATGATCATCGCGGTGGTGCGCATCGTACCTTCGAATGCGTGCAACAGCATGCGCACGCTGAGCCGCCGGTTCCATGCGGCAATGGCCAGCGCCGCGATCACGCCGAGCGCGGCCGACTCGGTCGCCGTCGCCCATCCGGCGTAGATCGAGCCGATGACGGCAAGGAAGATGACGATCGGCGGGATGAGATCGGGGAGCGCGCGGATTCGCTGATCCCAGCTTGCCGTGGTGCGTTTGCCTCCAAGCTCCGGCCGGGCCAGGCAGAAAACGAGCACGGTCAGACTGAACAGACCCGCGAGAATCAACCCCGGAACGATGCCGGCAAGGTAGAGCTTCGGGATCGAGGTGTCGGTCAACACGCCGTACACGATCATGTTGATCGAGGGCGGAATCAGGATGCCGAGGGTTCCGCCCGCGGCGATGGTGCCGAGGAACAGGCGCTCGGAGTAGCCGTGCTTCTCGATTTCTTCCATTGCCACCGTGCCGATGGTCGCGGCGGTGGCAACACTCGAGCCGGAAGTCGCCGCGAACATCGCGCACGCGGCGATATTCGCGTGCATGAGCCCGCCCGGCATCCACGGAATCCACAGCACGAGTGCGTTGTACATGCGCCCGGCGATGCCTGAGCGCAGGAGCACCTCGCCCAGCAGCACGAAAAACGGAATCGCAACCAGCAGGAAATTGTTCGACGTCGCCCACGATATCTCCCCGATCGCGAGCGTCAAAGGCAACTTGGAATAAAGCTCCGCGAGCGCAACACCGAGAAAACCAAGTCCGGCGGAGACCGGAACCGCAAGGGCGAGAAGACCGATGAGGATGGCGAGCGCGGTGAGGAGCATCAGCGGATGCCCTCGCGCGAATTCCGCTCTCTGAGATCGCGGATTTCGTCCTCGACCTCTTCCTCCGCCGAGCGCGTGCTGATGGCCTTCGCAACCGCCGCGTGTTCACCGCGCGAAGCGAGGACCACGGCGTGCGCGAGCAGAACGATGCCGATCGCAACGAACCCGGCCAGGCCGACAAACCAGATGAACTGCGGGACCACGGTCGGCGTCTGCAGCGCCGATTGGCTGCGCGACCCCGAGCTCCAGGATTGCGCGACCACGTTCCATCCATGCCGGGCGATCAGTGCGAAGAACGCAACGAACAGCACCAGGCCCACGACATCGAGAAGGAATCGGAGCCGGCGCGGAAACAGCACGTACAGGGAATCGATGCGGATATGAGCGCGGTCGAGAAGCGCGGCGGCAAGCGACCAGGCCGTACCGAGCGCCAACGCGTAACCCGCAAGCTCATCGGCACCGCCAATGGAGGCGCTGAAGAACTTGCGCATCACGATGTCAATTCCGATCAGGATCGCGGCGAGCAATATCAACGCGCCGCCGAACCACAGGCCCCAATGCGCCGCGCGGCGCGCGCCATTCATTACCGCTTCCATGTTCGTTGCCCTCCCTCCCCCGGCTTGAAGCCAGGCGTTAACCTTAAGTTAACCTGTTGACGATTTGAGGGAGCCCCGCGTACCGCGAGGGCAAGCTGGTCTTTTTCTTGCCGAAGATTTTTCCCCACAAAGGACCCGAACCGAAGCCCTCAGCGCAAAGCCGCGTCAGTTTACCGGCGCCTGCAGGCCCAGCGCCTTGCCGACCGTGTTGTTCCACTCCCTTGCGCACTCGGCGCCGCAGCGCTTTGCCCAGCCTGCGAGCACCGCGCCTTCGACCAGTTTCTTGTGCTGCTCGGCCTCGGCGGGCTTCACCGGCACGATCGTGATGTTCGCAAGCTTGCCCATCGTGCAGGGTTGCTTGCCGGTGTTGCAGCTGTCAGCCTCGAGCGTCGCCTTCTTGAGCGTGTCCCACATCTTGTCTTCGTAGGCCTTGATCTGCTTCTGCAGGAAATCCTGCGTCCTGGCGTCCAAGCGCTTCCATGTGTTGAGATTCACGGCCATGACGTTGATGCTCCAGCCGAGCGACATCGGGTAGAGCGACTTCGTCACCTCGGGCCAACCGGCCGTATTGCCCGAGAGGCTGCCGGTAACGCCGCAGTCCACGACGCCATTGTTGAGCGCGGGAACCACTTCGGCGAATGCCATGCTCACCGCAGTCGCGCCCACGCCGTTCAGGAAATCGCGCATCGTATTGTTGAAGACACGGATCTTCTTGCCCTTGAGGTCGGCGAGCCCGCCGACCACAGTGCGGCACCAGAACACCTGAGGCGGGTTGCCACCGAACGCCAGCAGCTTCGCGTTCCAGTTCTTTTGCATCTGCCGGTCGATGACGTCGCGGTAGGCGTTGCACGCGGCGCGCGCCCTGTCGGGATCGAGCGTGATCCCGGCGAGATCGCAGCCTTCGAAGCGGGGATCGTCGCCGGCCATCTTCGAGATATCCATGCCCGCGAAGTCCATGACGCCAAGACGGAGCAAGCGGAGCATCGTCTTGTCGTCGACGCCCATTTGATCGAGCGGCGTGATGTCCGCCGTGATCGCGCCGTTCGATGCCTTGGGGAGCGTCTCGCGCCAGAACGGCACCTCGTCAACGATCGAGGCGACGGTCGGGCCGTTAAGGCCGATCACCTTGAACTGTGACTTCGGCAGATCCTGCGCAATGGCGCCGAATGAAACTACCGAACTGGCCACGATTCCGATCAGCAGACGGTGAAACATGGGACTCTCCTTTGAATACAATAGAACCATGGGATTCTGTAACGGCTCCACCGCGTGTGCGGCACGGGCCGGCGCGCGCGGGACTGAAGCATAATTTTATCATAAAGTAAAGTGGGTCCCCGAGTCAAGACTGCACGGTTCAGTCAAACTTGCGGCTGGCACTATGCATCACGGGCCGAGCGGCATCGGGCAGCGCGCACTTGAGGAATTGCCCGCGCCCGGTTCGGCCTTGCGGCCTGCTTCCGTCCCACACGACCTCCCCGCGCGAGAGCGTGATCTGCGGCCAGGAGGCGAGCTTGATCCCTTCGTAGGGTGTATAGTCAACGTGGTGATGCAGCATGCTGTTGCTGATCGTGATCTCGCGGCCCTGGAACCAGATCACGAGGTCTGCGTCCGAGCCGACCGCGATCGTGCCCTTGCGCGGATACAGCCCGTATAGTTTCGCCGGATTGGTCGAGGTCAAGGCGACGAAGGTGGTGATATCGATGCGCCCGCCAAGGACGCCCGCGGAGTATAGCAGCGGCAGGCGCGTCTCGATCCCCGGGATGCCGTTCGGAATATAGCGGAACGGGACTTCCTTACCGCCGAGCTTCTTGCCGCGCGCGTCGTCGTAGCGGAACGGGGCGTGGTCCGAGGAGAACACCTGGAACACGCCGCAGGCAAGCGCGTCCCAGATCACCTGCTGGTTCGCGTGGTCGCGCGGCGGCGGGCTGCATACGCACTTCGCGCCCTCGAAGCCGGGCGCGTGCAGGTGCTCCGCGGTGAGGAACAGATATTGCGGACAGGTTTCGGCGTAAATGCGCAGCCCATGCGCGTGCGCCCAGCGGATCTGCTCGACCGCTTCGCGCCCCGAGACGTGCACGATTAGGATCGGCACATCAACCAGTTCCGACAGCGCGATCGCGCGCTGCGTGGCTTCACGCTCCACCAGCATCGGACGGGCCTCCGCGTGATAGCGCGGCGCGGTGCGCCCGGCCGCTTCCAGCTTGCGCGTGAGCCACTCGATGCAATCGGCGTTCTCGGCGTGCACCATCACCATCGCGCCCTCGACGCGGGCGACTGCCAAGACGTCGAGAATCTCGCGGTCGTTGAGCTTCAGGTCGTCGTAGGTCATGTAAATCTTGAACGACGTGTAGCCTTCGCGGATCAAGGAGGGCAGTTCCTCGCGCAGCACGGTCTCGCTCGGGTCGGTGACGATGAGATGAAACGCGTAGTCGATGAGCGCCTTGCCGTCGGCGCGCAGGTGATAGTCCTCGACTGCGGCGCGCAGGCTGCCGCCTTTGACTTGCGCGGCGAACGGAATCACCGTCGTGGTACCGCCGCACGCGGCCGCTACCGTACCGCTTGCGAAGTCGTCGGCCATCTGCATCGGCGCCGGCAGCGGCTGGTCGAGGTGGCAATGAGCGTCGACCCCGCCAGGCGTAACCCACTTTCCGGCAGCGTCGATTTCCGATTTGCCCTGGGCGAGCGATTGCGCGAGCGCCATGATCCTGCCTGCCGAGATGCCGATGTCGCAGTTCATCGTATCCGCCGCGGTCGCCACCCGGGCGTTGCGGATGACGAGATCGTATTGAGCCATGGTCATTTTGTCATCGTCATTTTGTCGCGATGTCAGAATGCTTCCTGGAACAGACTGCCCCAGCCCTCGACGCGGCGCGCGTCGACGCCGGCGATCCTGAGCGACTTCCACACCGCGGTGGCGATCGTGTCGTAGATCGGAATGCCGGTGTCGCGTTCCAGCCGGTCGACCAGGCGCATCGCACGCAAGTTGGTGCAATAGGTGGTAATGCATTGCGGCTTCATCTGCGCCACCTCGCGGATCATGGTTTCGAGCAGCGTTTCGCTCACCTCGGAGAAATCGAAATTGACGCAGATGTTCAGATGCCGCTCGGCGACCAGCTTGAGGCCGTGGCGCGCGAAGTTGGCCACGATCTTGTCCTGGATTGCGTCGAGATACGGCGTCACCAGCCCGTAGGCGGTGCGCCCGCTCTTCAGCATGATCTCGTTGAGGGCAAGCGTCGAGGTGGTCGCGGGAATGCCGGTCTCCGCCGTGATGCGCTCGCACAATCGCTGGTCTGCGTCCAATCCGAGCCAACCCGCGGAAGTGCCATTCCAGGCGATCACGTCGACCCTGGCGTCGGCGAGCAGGCGCGCGGCCTCCAGCACCTTCTGCTGGTCGAACTGTCCGAGCGCGCCCGCCTCGAGTGAAATCTCGGTAACTTTGAAACGGGCGAAATGCGCCGACACTTCGGCCAGCCCGGCGAGCATCGCGCTGGTCAGCGGCTCCAGCGCCGTGTTCGAAGATGGGGTCAGCATTCCGAGAAATATGCGCTTGGTCAATCGCGATCCTTCACCGACCGGATGGTGAGACGAAAAGGAAGCGCCTGGTCACATGACCTTGTGCAGGGTGTGGTGGCGGTTGCGAGTGTAGGGCCGGACCTGCGTAGCCCAACGCCCTTGATCGACCGCCTTCGCGAACGCGGGACCGGTCAACACATCCGGGCTGTCGAGCTCATAGATTGCGGCGTACCGCGGGGCACCCTGCGGGTCCATGGTCTTCGTCTCACCGCCCATCGCCATTCGCAGCGTGTCGAGCTTGAGCCGTGTCACCGAAATCACCCCCGGCACCTTCGAGATGATCGGAATGTGCTCCTCGTCGTAGACCTCGTTGAAGATGGCTTCCTTGTCCGGATCGACGTCCATGGCTGCGGTAAAGATCCATTTGCCGGTGATTGGCATGTTTGCTTCTCCTCGAATGAGTTGAACATCAGCGCGTGATCGTAACAGCATTCCGCCGTGGCGAGCGCGGGCGCCACCTTGCAACAAGCCGTGGCTAGGCGTTCCGGATATCGCCCTCCAATTTCAGCCTTCGCACGGCCGCACGAAATGCATCCAGAGTCTGCGCGACCTCGCCCGCGCCGTGAGACGCCGACACGATCCCGCCCGGCCCGCCCATGATGTCGACGCCGTTGGCAAGCATGGCCACGCGCAGACGGTTGATCAGGTTCGCATCGCGCGCCCCCTTGATCCCCTTGAAGCCGAGCTCGGCCGCATCGAATGTCGCAGGATCGATCGGCAGGCGCCCGGGGTTTGGAAAAATAATGAACACCGACGCCTCGCCGTACACGCCCCAGGGGACGCCTTCTTCGATCAGAACCCGACGCATGCCGTTGCGAATCTCGGCAGCCGCGGCTTCGGCACGCTCACACACGTCGGTCGTCTCGATAATCCCCAGCGTCGCGACCGCCGCAGCAGCGCAAAGCGGGTTGGCGTTGAAGGTGCCTTGATGGCCTATCTTCTCTCTTGAGGCTGCCTTCGCTGCGGCGGGATCCAGTTGATCCATGATGGCCTTGGCGCCGGCCACCGCACCTCCGGGCAGGCCGCCCGCGAGGATCTTGGCCAACACACACAAATCGGGCGTGACCCCATAGCGGGCCTGCGCGCCGCCGCGCGACCATCGAAAGCCGGTGATCACCTCGTCGAAAATCAGCACCACTCCCTGTTTCCTGGTGACGTCCCGAAGCCTGGCGATGAAACCGGGCGGCAGCGGTACCTGACCCCACGATGCGCCCGAGGGCTCGAATATGACCGCGGCGATGTCATCGCGCGTCTGCAGCGTTTCGACGATGCGTGGAATATCTTCGACCGGCAGCACGATCGACTGATCGAGCAGCGACGGCGCAATGCCGGCGGGTACCGAGCCATCGAAATGCGACATCGCGCCCGCGACGACCTCGCCATGCCAACCGTGGAAGTGGCCGATGAACCGCATGATCTTCGGTTTTCCGGTGTACGCTCGTGCAAGCCGCAGTGCCAAGTGCGAGGCTTCGGTCCCCGAAGCCGTGAAGCGAACCCGCTCGGCCGACGGGATCAGGCGCTGCACGAGCTGCGCCCAGCGCACTTCGAGCGCGTGCGAGGCGCCCCAATGCGTACCGAGAGACACCTGGCGCTGCACCGCTTCGACCACGGCCGGGTGTGAATGACCGAGCAGCAACGCTCCGTGGCCGCCGAAGTAATCGACGTATTCGTTGCCGTCGACATCCCACTTGCGGGGGCCTGCGGCGCGAGCTACGAAGATCGGGTAAGGCAGCGTGGAGCGCGAGTCGTGGGTGATTCCTGCCGGAATCACCGTGCATGCTTCTGCATAGAGACCTGCCGAAGCTCGCGTACGAGCCCGGTACTCGTCATCGATCGTCACACTGGGCTTGGTCGTGGTCGGCATCGGAAGATCTCCTGTTGTTATTCTTGGCGCAAGACTTCGGCATTCACGACGAGCGCAGGGTCCAATGTCCCGTCGAGTCCGGCCAGGGCATTTTCCGCGCAGGCCAGCGCCGTTCTGTCGAATGCGGTGCGTGCATAAGCCGCGGTGTGCGGGGTCAGCACCACCTCATCGCGCACGAGCAGCGGATTGCCGGCACGCGGCGGCTCGTGCTCCAGGACATCCAGGCCCGCCCCGCCGAGCCGCCGATCATGCAATGCCGCAGCGAGCGCCCTCTCATCGATGATCTGACCACGGGCGACGTTGACCACGAAAGCGCCGGGTTTCATTTGCGCCAGACTCGTCGTATCGATCAGGTGACGCGTGGCAGGCGTAAGCGCGCAGGCGAGCACGATAAAGTCGGCGAGCGCAAGACCCGCCGGCAGTGAATCGGCGCGCTCGAAGCCGTCGACTGCAACGACATCTTCCGGCACCTGCGGATCCACGACGACGATCCGCATGCCGAAGGCCGCAGCAAGGCGCGCGACCTGGCGGCCGATCCGGCCGTAGCCGACCACGAGGCAGCTCAGGCCGGCCAACTCGACAGCGCCGAAGTCGCGCGGCCAGGCGCCGTTTTTCACTGCGCGGTCAAGAGCAGGGCCGCGTTTTGCAAGCGCAAGCATCAGGTAGAGCGCGTGCTCCGCGACCGTATGAGCGTTGGCGATGCCCGTTGTCGCGAGGGGAATCCGCCGCCGGGTGAGTGCGGCAACGTCGATGTTGTCATAGCCGGCACCCATCCTGCAGGCAACCCGGAGCCGCGCGCTCCGATCGATCAGTTCCGCGGTGAGCGCTGGTTGTTCCATCACCATGATGACACCATCCGCGCCCGGAAGCGCGCGCGCCAACTCAAGCGCCGAGGGGGCCGGCAGAACGCATACCGCCACTTGAGGGCGCTCGGCGAGCTTGCGCATGCCGATTTCGGGCAAGCGTTCGGTCAGGACGAGAGTTGCGGACATGGCCGGCCGGGAAAAAGTGTGTTTTGAAACAGGTTCTAAGGCGAATTACCGTATCGCACCCCGGGCGCTGACCGGCCATAGCGCCTCGACCACGCCGCGCCGCACGCAGACGAACCAGTCGTAGAGATTGACCGTGGGGTCGCAGTGGCCCGGCACCAGCAGCAGTTTTTCTCCCAGGGCGGGCGCTTCGACGCCGGGCGCGATGACGAGCACCCCGTGCTCGTCCGAAGCTTTCACGAATTCCACGCCCGGCAAGTTCCACACCTGCGGCATGCCCGAATCGACGCTGGAGGCCTTGAGTCCGGCGTCGACCATCGCGCGCGCGGCATTCGGCCGGCTCATCACCGTGGTCCACACGAACAGGCTCTGCTCGAAATGCGGCCAGGCTGCATCGACCTCGTTGCGGTTGTAATCGGCGTCCATGAAAATGTAGGAGCCGGGCTGCAATTCGTCATAGACGCCGCTCGCGAGTTCCAGCGGAAAGCTGCCGGTGCCGGCCCCGGTGACCGTTTCGCAGGCGACGCCGCTTGTTTCCATCAGCTCGCGCGTCGATCGTACCAGATCGACTGCACGGCCAATTGCATCGCGCCGATTCGCGACGCTGCGCAGATGCTGCGCGCCGCCGTGGTAAGCCTGCAGGCCGGCGAAGCGCAGATTGCCGCTGGCCGCAATCGCGCGCGCGAGCGCGAGCGCCGGCGCGCCGGGTTCGACGCCGCAGCGATCGCCGCCGACATTGATTTCCACCAGGACGTCGAGCCGCACTCCGGCGCGCGCCGCAGCCGCATCCAGATCGGCCACATTCTGTGCAGCATCGACGCAGACGCCCAGCTTCGCCGTGCGCGCGAGCGCGGCCAGACGATCGAGCTTGCCCGTGCCAACGACTTCATTGGCGATCAGCACGTCGCTGACGCCGCCCGCAACCAGCGCTTCAGCTTCGCTCACTTTCTGGCAGCACACGCCCACGGCACCCGCCACGATCTGGCGCAGGGCGATCTGCGCGCATTTGTGACTTTTCGCATGCGGGCGCAGGCTCACAGGCGTGCCGCGCACAGCATTTGCCATGCGCTCGAGATTGCGCTCGAAGGCGTCCAAATCGAGGATCAACGCGGGCGTATCGACCGCGGCGAGCGGCATGCCGACGGTGGCTGCAGCAGAGGTGGTCATGGATGCGAAACCGCGATGTTCGAAAGACCCGCCATTATATACGGCCGGCAGCCAGGCGCGTTGCCGATGCGGTAAGATTATGGCGTTTGTGTCTGCTGCCGCACGGTGGCACTCGCGCAGAATCTTTCGCAAAGGACAAATCATGTTCCGACCCGGATTGTTCCCGTCCCGGATTGTTCAAAGGCAAGCGCTCAATCGGCTGCGGAGGTAAAGTGCATATCGGCATGATCGGCTTGGGGCGCATGGGCGCCAATATGGCGCGGCGCCTGGCGCGTGGCGGTGCGCGCGTGATCGCCTGGGATAGGGCTGCGCCTGCGCGCCGCGCACTCGAGCGCGAGCGACGCGTGACCACGGTGACAGACCTCGCGTCCCTGCTGCAACAGCTCAAGGCGCCGCGCGTAATCTGGCTGATGCTGCCCTCGGGCAAGGCGAGCGCAGACACCCTCGCCCGGCTGTTGCCGCTGCTCGCGCAAGGCGATGTGCTCGTTGACGGCGCCAATGCCAATTACAAGGACAGCATGCGCCGCGCGGCGGAACTGTCCGCGCGCGGCCTGCATTACGTCGATGCCGGCGTTTCCGGCGGCGTGTGGGGACTCGCCAACGGCTACACCGTCATGCTCGGCGGCGAGGCGCGCGCGGTGAGGCGCGTGACGCCCTTCGTCAAACTGCTCGCCCCGCCAAAAGGCTGGCTGCATTGCGGTCCCAGCGGCGCCGGACACTACGTCAAGATGATCCACAACGGCATCGAGTACGGCCTGATGCAGGCCTACGCCGAGGGCTTCGCCCTGCTCGCCGGCAAAAGCGAATTGAGCCTCGACGTCGCCGCCGTGGCCGAGCTGTGGCGCCACGGCAGCGTGGTGCGCTCCTGGCTGCTCGACCTGATGGCCGACATGCTCAAGCGCGACGCCGCGCTCGAAGGCATCGCGCCCGTGGTCGCCGACTCGGGCGAAGGCCGCTGGGCCGCGATCGAAGCCGTCGAGCTCGGGGTGCCGGCGCCGGTGATCAGCCTGGCGCTGGCGATGCGCTTCGCGAGCCAGGGCAAGGGCGATTATGGCGCGAAGCAACTGGCGCTGCTGCGCCACAGCTTTGGTGGCCACGCCGTGAGCAAACAAAAGAAATCGTGATCGTCATCGTGATCGGCGTGACCGGCTGCGGCAAGACCACGGTCGGCGCGATGCTGGCACAAGATTGCGGCTGGGACTTCCATGACGCCGACGACTTCCACCCGGCGAAGAACGTCGCCAAGATGAAAAACGGCGCGCCACTGAATGACGAGGACCGCTGGCCCTGGCTGGAACGCCTCAACACCTTTCTTGCAGAGAGCGAACGGGAGGGTAAGAGCCTGGTGCTCGCCTGCTCGGCGCTGAAACAGGTCTATCGCGATCGTCTCGCCCGCGGCTGCGCCGCGGCGCGCTTCGTTTTTCTCGACGGCGACAAGGAGCTGATCCGCGCGCGCTTGCTCGCGCGCCAGGGGCATTACATGAACCCAAAGCTGCTAGCTTCGCAATTCGCCATTCTGGAGCGACCGCAGGACGCGCTGCGGCTGGACATCGCCGAGAGCCCGGCTGAGTTGGTGCGGAGCATTAAGAAAGGGCTAGAGGTTTGACCCGAAGTTCAACGGACGAACGCAAGCATCCGGCGCCGGCAATTCGCAAGATTTAGTTTGCCCTGATCCGCACGGATACTGGCCAAAAGGCCAATCGTCTTGCCATTTTTGATAACAACGCGGTGGTCCGGCGCTCTCGCCTCTTCCGAACCAGGCAGAGTAAGCGGTCAACTCCAGACTGGCAGCTTCATCGTTTAAGCCGCGCGCGGAGATTCGCGAAGACGCGCTCGCCGGGAACGGGTTGCACTTTGCCCTCGATAACTTCCCGGTGACGCCTTTGCGCCTCTTCCAGCCAGGCACGCTCGACGTCGGCGTCCGCCGGACCGTCAAGTTCGGCGATCAGGGCGCGGATTAGCTCGGTCTTGTCTTCGAAACTCAGTGACCGGATCTTGGCCTCGATTTCAGCGACGGCGATTCACATGGTAGCCCCCGATATTTTTCCAATATCGCGTCACAAAACTTCTCAGGCCTGAAAGTACCGCCTCCACCATGCGTAGTCAGGGGAGTCCTTATGCGGACTAAACCGAGCCAACACTGCAATGCGCCCTACGACTTCATGCAACCGCGCCTCATTTCCGGGGTCCAGCTGCCCCCAAGATTGAAGTATGTTCGGCGTTGATGTCGTACGGACGGCAACATCGGGCCGCTGAGCGACCTTGACCGCCTTGCGGTCATCGGTGAGGAGCACGAAGCCGCGATGCTTTGCGATGGCCAGCGCTTGCGCCTCGCCATCATCGACTTCGGTGGCGAAGTTCACATAGTCCTCGATCTCCCGTTCTGTTTCCGGGCGCGCCGGAAGCCATAGCCCAAGCTGAGTCAGCGCATTCATGTCGAGCGGAACCATTTGAGGGGGGCCATCCGGACCGAACTCGCGCGTGAATTCAGCCTCATTGAGCACGGCCACGCAGATATGCCAGGTCCGGCGAAAATCACGCAATTCCTTTAGCCCACCCCAACCTGCGTAGAGGTTGATCAACGAACAACAATCAATGACGTGGTCATTCATCCGCACTTATCCGGCAATATCAGACAGCAGAGAGTGCGTAAGCGAGAGCGGCACTAGAGACTGCGTTCCATCGCCGTCATCAGCGGTTTCCGAGCATTGCTCGACAATTTCTCGCGCTTGAATTCGCGAACAACGCAAAAGCTTTGCCAGCTGCCCCTCGGTGATCTTTTCATCCACGAACGCCTGGACCGCCAGTAACTTGTATCGCTGTGGGTAAGGTTCGACCGAGTCATCATCATGCGACGAATAGATTCCAGCCTCTTGCTTCAAGGCCCGAACGGGCACGCGCGACTCACTTATCCGGTCCCAACTGCCACGAGGGATAAGACCGAGTGACTCGAGGCGCAGTGCCATCGCCATCAGCGAGACGCCAAAGTAGTCCGCCATGCGACACAGGTCTCCTACCTTGAAGTCTCGAGTGCGCTCCACCTCCTCGTAGAAACGGCGCTGGACTCCAGCCTCGGGCATCAGGAAGGCGGCAGCGAATGCATCGGCGAATCGCTCCCCTTCAGGTTTGCGCTGCATTGGCTTAAGGTAATCCACGCCGGGCCGATCCCGGTCCGCCAGGAAATGGCCGTACTCATGCGCAATCGTCCAGTGCCGCCGTTCCCTGGGGTGAGCGCGATTGACAAGAATGCAGTAACCGAACCCCGGCACGAACACGTAGAGCCCAGCGAGGTTCGAGTCAAGCTTGTCCACAAACACATGAAGTCCTGCCTCCTCCAGAACCTTGCGAGGCGTGGTGATCGGCTGATGCGCGCCCAGATTCAGCCGGGCTCGCTCTTCTTGCGCGCAATGTTCAGCAAACCGCTTAATAGGTCCGGGAGCAATCCGCACCGAAGGCGGAAAATGGGAAGCTGCGTTGGTATTAACCAACCTTTCCAGATACTGATAGTCGTCGATATACGCGGAAAGCAGCGCAACAGCGGCCTCCAGTTCCTGTCCCCCATCTGATGAAACATCGAGGATCGAGCGCAGATGGGGGCGCATTTGTTGCGGTCGTGGATCACTGCGAAGCAGCTTGTTCAGCGGTTCTTTGTAGAGCTCCGCAAGCTTCACCAGCTCATCCGGCTTGGGACGACGCGCCGCCTTCTCCATGGCAATGTACGTCGGACGGCTCATATTCAAATGGTTTGCCGCCGCCTCCTGCGTCACGTTAGCCGCCTTTCTCGCTGCAGTGAGCCGTTCAGCAAGACCCGCAATGTCAATGCTTTCATACTTCATGGCACTACCTCGCTTCCCATAGCAGCGCTTTCGAACGTCGAAATCGCCATTGGTCTGTTGTGATTCGAGAACGGGGCACCGAAGGTGCGGAGTACCTCTTCGTTCTCGGCCATTCTCTATCTCGCACCTCGACGCATTTGCAGTTTATAACCAAGCGAACTGCAAGTGTCAACTAATAATTGTCTTAGATATTGACTTTGTAAATTCTCCATTGTCAGCCCCGACTGACCTGACGACAAATATCCATCGAGTTCCTGGTGATACAATAAAGATATCAGTCAGGCCGATCAACGAGGTCCCCCATGTCCGCCCGCCCGTCTCCAGCCAAGCGCAAGAAAGCCGCCTCCGGCATTCTCCTGCGCTACCGCGAAACCGATACCACCTTTGGCGTGACGCGCGCCACCGCGGCCCGCCTTGCCAAGACGCTGGGCCTGTCGGAAACCCAGGTGATCCACGTCGCGCTCGCGCACTTCGCGCGCCAGAACCTGCCGGCTTACGAGGCCGACGATGGACCGCTCACCGATGAACAATACAAGCGAATCCGCGAGCTTGTGCCGCAGACGGGCTTTGTCAGCGGCAAGCGCAGCTTGTTCTGACACGAATGTGGTTCTTCGCGCTGCCCGAAGCAGGCGACATTGTCTGGTGTCGCTTTCCCGAGGAAGCGATGGGCCGTCCGGGACCCAAGCCAAGGCCGGCGCTGGTTTTCGACCTGGGCACGCTGCATGGGGATCCAGCGATCGAGGCAATCTTCGGGACCAGCCAGAAACTGGAGCGGCTATATGCCGGCGAATTTGCGATAACGCCGGAGGATGGCCTTGCCTATCGGGTCTCGGGGCTGTCGCGTGCCACCAAATTCGACCTGAGCCATTCGGTCTTCCTGCCCTACAGCGATGTGTGGTTCGGCGTGCCCCCCGGCGCACCTCACGGACAGACACCCAAGCTGGGTATCCTGCACCCGAGCCTGATGCGTCGAGCGCAAGCGGCGTATGCGGCGAGGCGCAAGCGCTGATCAGATCAAGAGGCGGACGGCTTGCTTGCGTTGGTCATCCTTACCCCATATAATTTAATAATGTGGGGTAAGTGCCGGAGCCTTAACACATGCCTGCTCCGGCACACTGCGGGGAAATCCATGCCTGCCAAACCGCTTTTCCGCCAGCAGGAGCTGGCCTATAGAACCCAATACGCTGAACTCAAGGAGCGCGCACTCGGCGCTGGCCCCCTGCTGCCCGGGACGCCGGGCTCCCTCTCCCTTAAAGCAGGCACCGGGCACGCCTACTGGTATCGGGTCCATTACGCCATCCCCGGCAAGCGGCAGGAGGACCTGGTTTGCCGGAGCGATGACAACGACGCGCAGACCGCGATGCAGCAGCGTATCGAATTTGCCGCATGGATGGAAACGCAGGTGGTCTTGCTGCGCAAGCTGGGGTTCCAGGTGGCCGACAAGCGCACCGCGCGCGTGCTGGTCGAGCTTCACAATCAGGGGCTCTTCGCAGCCGGGCTGACCATGGTAGGTACGCTGGCCTACATGGCCTGGCTCAACGAGCTCGGCGCGGTGGCCGTGACGGCGCGGACCCAGGACCTGGACCTTGCCCGTCGCGAACCGCTGAAGCTTGCCATCCCGTCATTCCTTGAAACCATCGCCGCGACCAAGATGCCGTTTGGTAAAGTGCCGGGAATGCCGTCGCGCACCCCGTCGACTTCCGTAAAACTGCCTGGCGTCGAAGGCTTGCGCGTGGACGTGCTGGCCCCGGGCAAAACGCTGGGTGCGCTCGTCAAGGTGCCAGAACTGGATTGGTTCGCGCAGGCGATTCCCCACTACGACTACTTGCTGGCGGATCCGCAACCGGCAGCCATGCTGGCTGGCGGGCATTGCATCCCGGTAAAACTGCCGCAGCCGGCACGCATAGTGTGGCACAAGCTCTACTCGAGCACCGAACGCAAGGGATTCCCCGAGAAGGCGGCCAAGGATCGGCTGCAGGCCATGACGCTGGCAGCCGCGTTGATTGGACACGACTCTGGCGCGCTGAAACTCGCGTTCGATGAAGCTCCGGACAAGATCACGCTACGTGCCGCGACGTTGAAAAAAGCCATCGCAGCCGACCTCGACGCACATCCCGAAACCGCAGAAAGCATCCTGACTTGTCTTGACGGAGCATGATGCTCACAATTTGCGATCGGCCCGCCCCTCCCGGGGCTAGGTTCGTCCCTTTTCGATTAGCCCGAATCGCCAGTCGGCCGGATCTCACTCGGCCGACGCGGATCGCAACTTGAGAACAGCCTGCGTATGCGGGTTGATTTTTTTCAAGCCTGCGATGAAATCCTCCAGCGGCAGATCGTGGTTTTCTTTCAGCTGGCGCGCGCGCTTCTTCAGCTCCGCCCATGCCAGCTCGCGCGGGTGGCGCTTGAAGACGAAGGCGATGATGTTGACCCGGTCCTCCGCAATGAGGCTGGCCACGCAGCCGTCGAAACTTTTCTCGATGCGCTGCATATAGGCATCGAGCTTTTTTTCTTGCGCCATGAAATTGACCGCCATCACACCGCCCGGTCGCAGCGCGGCGTAGGCCGCGTCGTAGAACGCCTGGGTGCACAGCACCGCCGGCTGCTTGCCGTCGTCGAAGCCGTCCACCAGCAGCACGTCGGAAGATTCGGCGTGGTCGGCGAGGTAATCCGCGCCGCAGGCGATTTCCACTTTCAGGCGCGCGTCATCCGCGGGGAAATGGAACATGCTGCGCGCCGCCGCCAGCACCTTGGCGTTGATCTCGACCACCGTGGTGCGCGTCTCCGGCATGCGCTGATGGATGTAGCGCGCCATGGAGCCGCCGCCCAGGCCGATCATGAGCACCTCGCGCGGCAGCGGCTGGAACAGGAGGAAAGCCATCATCGCGCGCGTATAGTCGAGCGCCAGCTCGTCCGGGCGCGCGAGCCGGATCGAGCTCTGGATGGCGTCGCCGCCGAGGTGCAGCGAGCGCACGCCGCCTTCCTCGCTCACCTCGACGCTAGCCCGGCGCAGCGCGAGCCAGCTTTTAGTTCTTGTCATTTTCCCGGCTCATCCGCAAACTGGCGGCCTGTTCAATTCAAAGCTGCCAATTATCATGCATTGTGCCAAAAAATGCGGGTTGTTTCTGCTTGTTGTGTTTTTCACTGCGGCCGCCGGCGCAGCGCTTGGTCTTGGCTATGTGGCTGAGTGGCTCAGCGTCGCCGATCAGGCGCAAAAAGCCGATGCCATCCTGGTGCTAGCCGGCAACTATGGGCGCCCGTTCCAGGCAGCCGATCTCTACCGGCGGGGCTACGCGAGCAAGGTCTATGTCAGCGTTCCGGCGCGCAGCGATGATTACCGCCTGCTGGACGAGGCGGGCATCGCCTTCCCGCGCGAGGAAGCAGTCGCGCGCCAGGTGCTGCTGAAGAAAGGCGTTCCCGCAGGCGCGATCGAGTACTTCGGCAAGGATTCGGTCAGCACCGCGGCGGAGGCGCAGGCGGCGCGCGACCTGTTCGCCCAGGGCGCGCCCAGGCTGCTGGTGGTGACCTCCCCCTACCATCTGCGCCGCGCCAGGATGACTTTCTCCGACGCCCTTCCCGCAGCCGACATCCGCGTGATCGCAACCAGCTACGATCCTTTCCCGCAGGCGTGGTGGAAAGACCAGAGCGCCGCGCGCAATGTGCTGCTGGAATTGGCCAAGATCGCCTATTACAAGCTCGGCGGCCGCTTCTAGCGGCCGGCACTATGCGGCAAGCGCGCGCTCGACGAACTCGAGCCGGTCCTGGCCCCAGAAGATCTCGCCGTCGATGACATAACTGGGCGCGCCGAACACATTGCGCGCCACGGCCTCCTCGGTATAGCCCTCGTACCCGGCTTTCACCGCGTCCGATTGTGCCGCGGCTGCCAGCTGCCCGGCGTCCATGCCCTGTTCTTTGCAGATCGCGCCCAGGGTTTCGGCATCGGCGATATTGCGCTCCTCCGCCCAGCAGGCGCGCAGCACGGCGCCCGCGAGCCGCATCGCCGCATCGCTGCCGCCGGCCCAGCCCGCCGCGACGATGAATTGCGCCGCCAGGTCGGTCGGCGCGGGGAAAAACTTGGGCTGCAGATTGAGCGGCAGTTTGAGGTAATCGCGAAAGCGCCGGAGTTCCACCATGCGATAAGCCTGGCGCTGCGGCGCGCGCTTGCCCAGCGGCAAGCCGCCCGAGACCGGAAACACTTTGCCGAAATCGGCCGGCTTGACCTTGATCACGGCGCCGTGTCGCTTCGCCATGTCGGCAAAGCACGCGTGACCCAGGTAGGTCCAGGGTGACATCGGCGAAAAATAATAATCCACGGTCTTGCTCATTGCGTCTCCTCCGATTGAACTTCCGCCATCTTAGTCGAAAATGAGCCGTCGCTTGGGATAGCGATTCCAGGTGGCCGGACTTGGTGCATACTGTTTCGTAATCGGATTCCGGAGCACGCCATGAAACAACCGATCCTGCAAACCACCATCGTCGGCAGCCTGCCCAAGCCCGCTTGGCTGGCCGAACCGAAGAAACTCTGGGCGCCCTGGCTGCTCGAAGGCGAAGCCCTGGCCGAAGGCCTGCGCGACGCGGTGCGCCTGGTGCTACGCGAGCAGGAGTCGGCCGGCATCAACATCGTTACCGACGGCGAGCAGACGCGGCGGCATTTCGTCACCACCCTGATCGAGAACCTCGACGGCGTCGATTTCCAGAACAAGAAGACAGTGCGCATCCGCAACCGCTACGACGCCGACGTGCCGATGGTGGTCGGTCCGGTGGCGCGGACGAGATCCATATTTGCCGAGCACGCCAGATTCCTGCGCGCCGAGACCGACAGGCCGGTGAAATTCACCCTCCCCGGCCCGATGACCATGGTGGATACGCTCTACGACGGCTATTACAGGAGTCGGGAGAAACTTGCGCGGGAGTTCGCGCAGATCCTCAACGCCGAGGCGCGCGAGCTCGAGGCCCTGGGCGTGAACGTCATCCAGTTCGACGAACCGGCGTTCAACGTGTTCATGGACGAGCTGCGCGACTGGGGCGTGGAAACACTGGAGGTCGCCGCGGCCGGACTCAAATGCAAGACCGCGGTACACATTTGCTACGGCTACGGCATCAAGGCCAACAACGACTGGAAAAAAACCCTGGGTTCGGAATGGCGCCAGTACGAATCCACTTTTCCGCTGCTGGCAAAATCGAAAATCGACCAAGTATCGCTCGAATGCGCCAACTCCAGGGTGCCGCTGGAACTGATCGGCCTGCTCAAGGGCAAGGACGTCATGGTCGGCGTGATCGACGTTGCCAGCGAAGCAGTCGAGACCGCGGAGCAGGTGGCGCAGACTGTTCGCGCAGCGCTGAAGTACGTCGCGCCGGAGCAGCTTTATCCCTGCACCAACTGCGGCATGGTGCCGCTTCCGCGAGAAGTGACGCGGGGCAAGCTCAAGGCCCTGGCCGCAGGCGCGGCGATCGTGCGCAAGGAACTTGCAAGCGGCTGATACGCGACGCAACAGCACCTGCTCGGGGAGGTCGGGGTGGCGCCGGGCTAATCTGAAGTTCCTGCCAGCGCAGAGCGAATGTTCCTTGTATTTCCGGTGATTAGCTCAAGAGCGGGGTTGTGTTTTCTGTCTACACGTTGATCTGCTGAATGAGTTCGAGTGCGCGCTTTTGTTTCGGGTTGGGGCTGGTGAGGACAGCGAAGGTGGGGGCGTCGGTCCCGGCATGGGGTGTGCGGCAGGTATTACGCACGATGGTTGCGAGTTCAGCGAGCAAGGTGCAAAAGCTGTGCGCCGGGGTGCCGTCCTCAAGGGTGTGGCTGGTGATCTTGGCCAGCGCGGCTTTGGAGCGCTTGGCTGGTGCAACCGGATCGCGGGTGGCTTTGGCCTGCTGGTCGGCGTCGGCAAACATCAGGTCGCGCCAAGCTTCGCGCATGTGCCACTCGACATAGTAGGCGAGCATGCACAGGAAGATATGCGCGCGCACCCGATCGGCCAGACGGTGGTGAATAGGGCGCACCTTCAGATCGATGGTCTTGATCGAGCGAAAGGCGCGCTCGACGTTGGCGAGCGACTTGTAATTGCGCACACAGTCGGGGGCATCCATCTGCACGGCGGGCACCGAGGTGCGAATGATGTAGATGCCGTCGAGCGCGGCTTCGGCAGCGATGCTGTGGTGTTTGCGCTGGAAGGATAACGCGTGCTCGCCGATGTCGAGCACGAAGTGCTTGGCGACCTTGTACTGGTTGACGATTTTGCCCACCTGCACCCCAATTTTGTCCTGGCCGGCAAGCTTTGCGGCCTCCACCCTGGCTTTGATCTTCGCGAGCTTGATCTCGGTTGCCGCCAGTAGCTCTTCGCGCTTGTGTGCGCGCAACTTGGCAAGCTCTGGATTGCGGCAGGCCACCAGGCGCTCGCCGGGATAGTCCGGCGACATGAGTTCGAGCAGATTGCGCTCATCGAACAAGCCGAGCTGGAGTTGTCCCTGCTCGATGAGGACTCGGATCGAGGCGCTCTTCAGAGCCGTGATCCAGCCGATGCCATCGGTGTCGCGCATCTCGTCGATGGCTTTCTGACAGATCATGCCCCGGTCGCCGACCATCACCATCTGCTCGATACCGAAGTCCTGGCGCAAGCGTTTCACTTCGGGCATGAAGGTGCGGCTATCCGAGGTATTACCCTCGTGCACCGACACCGCCACCGGACAGCCCCGTACATCGGTGAGCAAGCCGTAGTTGACCTGCAGCATGCCGTGCTTGCCGTCGCGGTTGTAGCCGCGCTTCGCGAGCGGACAGGTGGTGCCCTCGAAATAGCTGGAGGACAGGTCGTAGAGCACCAGGCCGCCCGTGCTCAGATGGCGCGCGGCGAGTTTCTTCTGGATGATGTTCTGGCGCTGTAGTAGCCAGTCCATGGCCGCGTACAGATCGTCCTCGTTCGCATCGGCCACGCCGAAGTCTTCGGCCAGCGTCGTGGTGTGCCACCAGCGCGTGGTGGCCAGTTTGGTGTGCGGGGCCAGGATGCGCGCGGCCACCATGGTGAGCACCAGGTCGCGCTCGCGGCAGCGCTTGGAGGCGATCAGTGAGGCAAAACCCAAACGCTGCATCGCCGTGGTAACGGCTTGGGCGTGTCCGTGCGCGCGTGAGCGCAAGACCTCGAATGCCTGCCCCAGTGGCACGAAGGTCTCGCCCTGCAATGCGCGGCGGATGATGTCGATCAGGGCATCGGGCAGATGCGAAAGATTGCCCAGGGTCTCGTTCTTGACGCTGCCCGCTTCACGGTAACTGCGTCGCAGCAGGTGGGTGCGATAGATCCGATCCTTGTACTTGCGGATGGTAGTAACGACGTGAGCGGTCCCGGTACGCGCTGGCATATCAATAATACTAGACGCAAACGCGCATGATGTCAAGTATATTTAGTGACTACATTTGGAATCCAAAAAACACTGCTTATCTTCGATATTCTCCAAGAGCTACAGGCAGTTAGATTCGCCACCGTGACTACACAACGGCAGGAACTTCAGCCTAGGCTGCCTTTTCATCGCGCAGCGCCCGCCGCAGGATTTTCCCGACGTTGGTCTTGGGCAAATCGGTCCTGAACTCGATGTGCTTCGGACATTTGTAGCCGGTCAGGTTTTCATGACAATGCTCTCGCAGATCCTTCTCGGACAACTCGGGATCTTTCCGTACCACGAACAACTTCACCGCCTCGCTCGAATGCTCGTCCGGCACACCGACGGCAGCGCACTCGAGCACGCCCGGGTGCATCATGACCACGCCTTCGATCTCGTTCGGGTAGACGTTGAAACCGGACACCAGGATCATGTCCTTCTTGCGATCGACAATGCGCGTGTGCCCGTTCTCGTCCATGATGCCGACGTCGCCGCTACGAAAGAACCCGTCCGCGGTCATGGCATTGGCCGTTTCTTCCGGGCGCTGCCAGTAGCCGGCCATGACCTGCGGCCCGCGGATGCAGATCTCCCCCGGCTCACCCAGCGCCAGTTCGTTGCCGGCGTCGTCGCGAATCGAGATTTCGGTCGAAGGCACGGGCAGGCCGATCGAGCCGGAGAATTCCTTTGCGTCCAGCGGATTGGTGGTGGCGACAGGCGAAGTCTCGGTGAGGCCATAGCCTTCGGTCAGGGTCACACCGGTGATTTTTTTCCACTTTTCCGCCACTGCTTTTTGCACCGCCATGCCGCCGCCGTTGGAGATGCGCAGCGCGCTGAAGTCCAGCTTGTCGAAATTCGGATCGTTCATCAAGCCGTTGAACAGGGTGTTGACCCCGGTGATGGTGGTGTACTTGTGCTTGGCAAGTTCCTTCACGAATCCGGGCATGTCGCGCGGATTCACGATCAGCACGTTCTTGCCGCCGATCTTGAGCATCATCAGGCAGTTCACGGTCAGCGAAAAAATGTGGTACAGGGGCAGCGCGGTGATGATGATGTAATTCTTGCGGTCGTAGTCGGAGAGGAATGGGTCGAGCCAGGCGTCGACCTGGGTCAGGTTGGCGGTGATGTTGCGGTTGAGCAGCATCGCCCCCTTCGACACGCCCGTGGTGCCGCCGGTGTACTGCAGAAAGGCGATGTCCCCGGGCCCGATTTCCACCCGCGCCAGCGTCATGCCCGATGCCGCGGCCAGCACGACGTTGAAGCGCATGGCGTGGTCGAACTGGAACGCCGGCACCATTTTCTTCACGTTGCGCACCACAAAATTGACCAGCGCGCCTTTTGCCAGGCCGAGCATGTCGCCCATCGCCGCGACCACAACGTGCTTCACCGGCGTCCGCGCGATCACCTGCTCCAGGGTATGGGCGAAGTTCTCCAGAATCACGATCGCCTTCGCCCCCGAGTCCCGGAGCTGGTGCTCGAGTTCGCGCGGCGTATACAGCGGGTTGACGTTCACCACCACCATGCCTGCGCGCAGGATGCCGAACAGCGCCACCGGGTACTGCAGCACATTGGGCATCATCAGCGCCACACGCTCGCCCTTCTCCAGGCCCTGGCCCTGCAGCCACGCGCCGAACGCCTTCGACATCAGATCGAGGTCGCCGAAGGTGATTTCCTTGCCCATGCAGTAATAGGCCGGGCGGTCGCGAAAGCTCGCGACGCTCTCCTCGAACAGGTCGCGGATCGACTGGTACTTGTCCGGATCGATGTCGGCGGGTACGCCGGCGGGATAGTGCTTGAGCCAGATTCTTTCCATATGGGTGTTCTCCTCGGGAGCGTTCGCGTATGGGTGGTCAATACCGGACAGGCGCCATCATAAACCGCGCCGCGCGAAATGCCGATAGCCCCGCACCACCAGACATGAATCAGCCTGGGGCAGCGCGGATGCGGCGCGCGAGATAGATGCTCGCGAGGGTGGCGGCGACGGCAAGAATTCCCACCGCGCCGTAGTGCGTCAGTTCGCCCACCGCGTTCCTGCCGATGAGCAGGCTCGCGCCAAACGACGCCGTGCCCGACGCGAGCTGCTGAATCGAGGAGTTGAAACTCATGAAGCTGCCGCGCAGCCGCGGCGACACGCTGGAGGTGATCAGCGCCATCGCCGGAACGAAACGTCCCGACATCATGGACATGAGGAACGCCGAGGCCAGGATCGCCACATGGATGGGCACCCGCGGCAGGTGAGTGAGTGTGAGGATCGCCAGCGCGGAAAGGCCTGCGACCAGCGTGAACATGCGCAGCTTGCCGTGCAGGTCGGTGAGCCGGCCCACAAACCGCACCACGATCAGGGTAAGGATGCCGCCTATCAGATACAGCAGCGGCAACTCTGTTTCCTGCACGCCGACGTTGGACACCATGTAGGGACTGATGAATGGAATGACGGCGAAGCCAGAGAAGAACAGCGTGGCTGAAAACAAAAATGCCTTGCGGTGATTCGGCTCGCGAAACACCGCCAACGCCTGCGCGAGCGGATGGCGCTCGCGCACCGCACGCAAGTGGCCGCGCATGCGCGGCAGCAGCCACAGGACGCCGCACCAGATGGCGATGCACAATCCGGCAAGAAAGAAATACGGCGCGCGCCATGTGAACTGGGTGGCCAGGGACAGGCTGACAGGCACGCCTACCGTGGCGGCGATGGAGAAGGAAGACATCACCACGCCCAGTGCGGCGCCGCGGCGGCTGTCCGGTATCAGGTCGCCGACGATGGCGAAAACGATCGCCGACAGCACGCCGCCGAAAGCGCCGGCCAGAGCCCGCGCCACCAGCAGCGTGCCATAACTGTCGGAGGCGGCGGCGAGCAGCGTGGTCGCGCCGAAGCAGGCGTACAGAATCAGCAGCGCTTTCTTGCGGTCGAAACGGTCGATGAAAAACGCCGCTGCGAAGCCGACCGCGGCGGCGCTGAAGGTATACACCGACACGAGGAAGCCGAACTTCGTCGGACCGATGGCGAACATGCGCATGAACTGCGGCCCCAGCGGCATCAGGATCATGAAGTCCAGAATGTGGCTGATTTGCACCCCGGAGAGCACCAGCAGCACGGCCCACTCGCGCACTATCGGTTTGGGTTTGCCGGCCGGAATCATCTCAGCCTCAGGAACATGGGCGCAAATACGCCGAACACGCCCAGGCTGGCATAGGCCAGCATCCAGGCGCCCGGGCTGGCATTGCCCCCGCCGGCGTCCAGCACCGCGCCGAAAGCGAGCGGCGCGAGAAATCCGGCACCGAAGCCGAGCATGGAATGCAGCGCCATGCTGGCGCCGCGCATGCTCGGATCGGAATTGGCCACCATCCCCGAGGTCAGCGCCGAGGAATCGCCCATGTGCAGGCTGAGCATGAAAAATGAAAGTCCGACAATCGCATACCAGGGCAGGCCGGAGAGCATCCAACAAACCAGATCAACGCAATACCGATCAGGCAATGAATTTCGGGGACAGCACACTAGGCTTTAAGTAGAGCGAGCGTGGTTTCTGCAGCCCTCGCCAATCTTTCAGCCATCTCCCGATCGAGTATGCTGGCCGGGCGGTTGCGCAGCACCAGGCAGTCAAACTGCATGGCCAGTGCCGGATCGAGGCGATGCACGGTAATGTCGCGACTGCCCTTCATAAGCGCGGTGAAGGGATCGATCAGGGCGAAGCCAAGACCTTTGCGGACCAGTTCCAACGCAGCGTGGTAGCTTTGCACTGAAAGTGAAGACGGGATTTCGTCAAATGCACGGGCATCCGGCTCGATGAGGCGACGCGCAAGCGGGTCGGCGATCGTCATCCGGATTCGCGGCCTGGACGCGAGGTTGCCGGCGGTGAGTACTTTTCCGGATTCAAACCAGCCGACCGGTGCAACGCAAAGATATTCGCTGACGAGCAAGGTCCTACGTTCGATTGCCGGATGGTCGATGCCGCCAAAATCGAAGCCAAGATCAGCGTCTCGCAGAATGAGCGAATTGACAAGTTCCTGTGTATGTTGCGTGCGTAACTCGATATCCAGCGCCGGGTGAGCGGGCTTGAAGTCGGCGAGCGCGGCTGGCAGGAGGGTTTGTGCAAGCGAGGGTAGTACGACGATGCGCAGAGTTCTGCCGGTACCGTACTTCAGGTTTTCTGCCAAACGCTGCACGGCGTCTATGCGGGGAAATATCTTCTCGATTTCCCGATACAACACTTGCGCTTCTTCGGTAGCGCGCAGGCGGTTGCCGTCGCGAACGAAAAGCCGAAAACCGAGCTGCCGTTCCGCCTGCTGCAATATCTTGCTGACAGCCGGCTGGGAAACATGCAGCACATTAGCTGCAGCGGTAACGCTACCGGTGCTCAGGATGGCGTGAAGAACCTCAATCTGACGGAGTTTGATCATGGCTTTCGTCCATTAAGGCATAACCAAAAGTTAGTGTACAGCCATAAATATTCATTTTATTTTGCAATTTTACCGCCGTAGGATAGTGGTCAGGACAAACAGAGCCGTTCGTTCGATAAGTGCAACATTCTCGATGCAGCCAATTGTTGTTGATGATTAGTTCGAGGAAATTGAAATGACTGTCAAAGTAGTGCAAATGGGACTCGGGCCGATTGGAAACAAGGCAACGCGATATTTGTTGGAGCGAGGGAACCTTGAAATCGTGGGGGCAATTGATCTGGATCCGGCCAAAGCAGGCAAAGATGTTGCGGCGTTGGCCGGACTGAATCCTATCGGCGTTACCGTAACATCCGACCTGGGCCAGGTATTGGGCAACAAGAAAGTTGACGTGGTTCTCCTGACAACAACGTCGACCATGGCTGGGATTGTGGATCAACTGACTTCCCTGATCCCTTACGGAGTCAATATCGTTTCATCTTGCGAAGAATTGAGTTATCCGTGGGTAACTCAACCGCGGATGTCAAGACTAATTGATGAACTGTCCAAGAAACATGGCGTGTCCGTACTGTCCAACGGCGTCAACCCAGGTTTTCTAATGGATTTCCTTCCTTTGGCCATGACCGGCGTGTGTCGGACGGTGCGTCAGATCACCGTGGAACGGATTCAGGATGCCACGTTCCGGCGAATTCCATTCCAGAAGAAGATCGGCGCAGGTTGTACTCAGGCTGAATTCCAAGCAAGGGTCAAGGAAGGGACATTGAGGCATGTAGGTTTGACAGAGTCTCTCCACATGATCGCGGCGCGGTTGGGTTGGAAATTGGATCGGACGGAAGACCTTATTTCTCCGATCCTTGCAAAACATTCCGTCAAAATGGGACAGGAAACCATAGAGGAAGATCAGGCGCTTGGCGTTCAGCAGATTGGTCGGGGTATGGTCGGCGACAAGGAAGTGATCACTCTGTTCTTCCGGGCGGCAATCGGCGAACCCGAATCACGCGATCGAATCATCATAGACGGCGCTCCGTCAATCGATACCTGCATCAAAGGAGGCGTCAATGGTGACGTGGCGACCTGCGCGGTGTTGGTCAATTCCATTCCCACGGTTATCAATGCCCGGCCCGGACTGCGGACAATGGCCGATATCGAACCGGTTTCCTTCTTTCAATAAGAAATGGCAAGAGGCTGAATTTTTTGATTTCTCCGAGTGATCACTGAGGATGCCCGAACAACTCCGGCGCGGGCTTGCGGGGATGGCGAACCAAACCGTCTATGCCCGGCCGCAGTCTGACGGGGATAGCGTCGAATTCCCCGTCCGGCTCCGGGAATAGGCGGTTTCCCCCTCGGTTGTCAGCCGCCGTTCCTGTAATAGCAGAGCCACTTCTGCTATTATGGTTTCAGAAGCCGGAGTCTATCTGAGAAGTGTTGGGCGATATCAGATACTTGGGCAGTGACCTCGGCCGCCGTCAGTCAACCAACGGAGGAATCCCATGCTTACTCGTACCAAAGGCTCGAGATGGTGTTTAGCCATAGCACTCCTGGCTGCAGGCGGGTCCGTCTGGATGTCGCCGGCGCAGGCCGAGGAAAAGGTTCTGCGCGCCGTCATGCATGCCGATGTGCGCACCATCGATCCGTTCTGGACCACCCAGACCATCGCCGGTATCCATGGCAACATGGTCTACGACACCCTGTTTTCCAGCGACGCCAATCTCGACCCGCAGCCGCAGATGGTCGACACCTGGACCGTGAGCACCGACCGCAAGGTGTATACCTTCAAGCTGCGCGACGGACTCAAGTTTCATGACGGTTCGCCGGTTACCTCCAGGGACGTGGTCGCCTCGATGAAGCGCTGGGGCAAGCGCGACGGTGCCGGTAAGCAGCTCATGGTCTATACCGCATCGCTGACCGCGAAGGACGACAAGACCTTCGTCTGGGCGCTGACCGAGCCCTACGGTCTGCTGATCGACATCCTGGCAAAGATGGGCACCAGCCTCCCGTTCGTGATGCGTGAGAAGGAGGCGATGGTCGACCCCTTCACCCAGATCACCGAGGTGATCGGCTCAGGTCCTTTCATGTTCAAGCGCGACGAGTGGATGCCGGGCAGCAAGGCTGTCTACGTCAAGTTCAAGGGGTACGTGCCGCGCAAGGAACCCGCCTCGGGCCAGGCCGGAGGCAAGGTGGTGAAGGTCGACCGGGTCGAGTTCCTGTGGATGTCCGATCCGCAGACCGCGCAGGCGGCCCTGGTCGCCGGCGAGATCGACTTCCTGGAGAACCCGTCGTCTGATTTCCTGCCGATGCTCAAGGCGACGCCGGGGATCACGATTGCCACGCACCCCGCCATGGGAACCATGGGGTTCATTCAGTTGAACCATCTCCACCCGCCTTTCAACAACGTGAAGGCGCGGCGTGCGATGTACTACATCCTCAACCATGCGGACTACCTGAACACGATCTCCGCCGACAAGAGTCTGCAGACCCTGTGCTATTCCTATTTCGGCTGCGGCGTGGCGATGGAAACTGATGCCGGCAGCGAACCGTACAAGGGGCCGAAGGATTACGCGATGGCCGAGAAGCTGTTCAAGGAGGCCGGTTACACAGGCGAGCCGATCACCATTTTGCACGCCACCGATCATGCATACATCAATCCGGCCAACCTAGTCATGATCCAGCAGTTGCGCAAGGCGAAGTTTCTCAACCTCGACGTCCAGGCGATGGACTGGGGTTCGGTGGTCGCGCGCCGCGCCAAGAAGGAGGCGCCGGCTCAGGGTGGATGGAATATTTTCATCTCGGGCACGACGGTCCTGACGTCGTCCAGCCCGGTCACGCATACCGCGATCGGCATGGGCTGCGAAAAAGCCTGGTTCGGCTGGCCGTGCGACAAGACGTTCGAGGATCTGCGCAAGCAATGGGCTTTCGCGCCCGATCTCGCGACGCGCAAGAAACTGGCGGTGGAGTTGTCCAAACGGGCCTACGATCAGGTGCCCTACGTCTCCTTCGCTCAGTGGCGCAATCCGATCGCCTATCGCTCGGATCGACTCTCCGGGGTGCAGGTCATGCCGTCGATTCCGCCCATGTGGAACATCGAGAAGAAGTAACTCCGCTCGCGATCCGACAGCAATGGCTCAGCGTCCTGTATCCGGGCCAGTGCTACGCCGTTCGGCCTCCCTCGCTGCTTCGCCGCGGGGGCGCCGCTCGACCATGGCGCAGTCCCGGCAGTCCAAGGCGCACGGATGACGGCCTACATCATTCGACGGTTGCTCGCGACGATCCCGGTCATGATCTTCGTTGCGCTGTTCGTTTTCCTGCTCTTGCATCTGACTCCCGGGGACCCGGCGGCAGTCATCGCCGGTGACGAAGCATCGCCAGCCGCCATCGAAGAAATCCGCCGCAAACTCGGCCTCGATCTCCCGCTGTGGCAGCAGTTCGGCATCTACGTTTCGAACCTGCTGCGCGGCGATCTGGGAACCTCGATCTTCTCCAATCTCCCGGTTCTGACCCTGGTCAAGCAGCGGCTGGAGCCTTCGATCGTGTTGGCCCTCTCAACGCTTCTCGTGGCCATCTCCTTCGCGATTCCGATGGGTGTGCTTGCGGCCTGGAAGGTGGGCACGGCGATCGACCGGGTGGTCATGGGGTTTTCCGTCCTCGGCTTTGCGGTGCCGGTGTTTCTGATCGGATACTTTCTGATCTACATCTTCGCCATTGAACTGCACTGGCTGCCGGTGCAGGGTTACCAGCCCCTGGCGCAGGGCATCGGTCAGACCGCGCGCTCGATCGTGCTGCCGGCCTTTGCTCTGGGCATGGTCTACATGGCGCTGATCGCCCGGATCACGCGGGCGAGCATGCTGGAGGTGCTGTCGCAGGACTATATCCGGACCGCCCATGCCAAGGGCGTCGCCATGAGCGTCGTATTGCTGCGCCACGCGCTGAAGAACGCCGCCGTACCGATCGTCACGGTCATCGGCATCGGGCTGGCGCTGCTGATCTCGGGGGTGGTCATCACCGAGACCGTGTTCAACATCCCCGGGCTCGGGCGCCTGACCGTGGACGCGATCCTCAAGCGCGATTACCCCATCATTCAGGGGCTGATCATCCTTTTCGCGAGCGTCAAGGTGTTGGTGAACCTGATGATAGACATCAGCTACGCCTTTTTCGATCCGCGCATCCGCTACTAGGACACCCTGATGGCCGCCGCCCCCTTCGATGTCGCCGCCGTCCCCCGCTCGCGCGAGTTCGAATGGATCCGCCGCAATCCGACCATTGTCATCGGGGCCGCGATCCTGGCGCTGTTCGCGGTGCTTGCACTCATCGCGCCCTGGATTGCCAACGACCCGCTGAGCTTCGAGCCGCTGAACCGACTGAAGCGCCCGTCCGCCGAATTCTGGTTTGGGACCGACCAGTTCGGGCGCGACGTCTACAGCCGCGTCGTCTATGGCACGCGGATTTCGCTGATCGTCGGCATCAGCGTCGCCTGCATCGCCACTGCCGCCGGGCTCGTGATCGGCGTGCTCTGCGGTTACTACCGGCGCCTCGATGACACGGTGATGCGCGTCATGGACGGGCTGATGGCGATCCCCGCGATCCTGTTGGCGATCGCGCTGATCACCCTGATGAAAGCCAGCCTGTTCATCGTGATCGTCGCGATCGCGATTCCCGAGATTCCGCGCGTGGTCCGTCTGGTGCGCAGCGTCGTGCTGACCGTGCGCGGCCTGCCGTATATCGAGGCCGCGGTCGCAAGCGGAACGCGCGCCCGCCTCATCATGACCCGGCACATTCTGCCCAATACCGTGGCGCCACTCATCGTGCAAGCGACCTACGTTTGCGCCGCGGCGATCCTGACCGAGGCGGGCCTGTCTTTTCTCGGCGCCGGGACGCCGCCGGAGATTCCGAGCTGGGGCAACGTCATCTCGACGGGCCGAACCTTCTTCCAGATCTCGCCGTGGATCATCTTCTTCCCGGGCGTGATGCTCGCGATCGCGGTGCTGGCGATCAATCTGGTGGGCGACGGCTTGCGCGACAGCCTTGACCCGCGGATCGCGCGGCGGATGTGAGCCAAGCGGTGAGCGCCCACCTGCCCTCGGATCCGAGTCCGGCCATCGCTCCTGCAGTCGCGCCGGATGCCATTTTGTCCGTGCGCGAGCTGCGCACCCAGTTCTTCACCCGGGACGGCATCGTGCGCGCCGTTGACGGCGTGTCCCTGGAGGTGAAGCGCGGCGAGACGCTTGGCGTGGTCGGCGAATCGGGCTGCGGCAAGAGCGTGCTGGCGCTGTCGATCATGCGCTTGATCCCGGCGGACACCGGTCGGATCGTCGGCGGCTCGGTAAGGTTCGAGGGCGTGGAGCTGACGGCACTGTCCGAGCGCCAGATGCGCAGCATCCGCGGCAACCGCATCTCGATGATCTTCCAGGAGCCGATGACCTCGCTGAACCCGGTCTTCATGGTGGGGGAGCAGATCGCCGAGTCGCTGCGCATCCACCAGGATCTGCAAGCGCGCGCGGCTTGGGACCGCGCGGTCGAAATGCTCTCGCTCGTGCATATCGCCGACCCCAGGCAGCGGGCGGGCGAGTATCCGCACCAGCTCTCCGGCGGCATGCGCCAGCGCGTGATGATCGCCATGGCGCTCGCCTGCAATCCCCAGGTGCTGATCGCCGACGAACCGACCACCGCATTGGACGTCACCATCCAGGCGCAGATCCTGAACCTGACGCTCGAGCTCAAGGAGCGGCTCGGCACCGCGATCGTGCTGATCACCCACGACTTGGGCGTGATCGCCGAAACCGCGCAGCGGGTGATCGTCATGTATGCCGGTCGGAAAGTCGAGGAAGCGAGCGTCGCGGAGTTGTTCCGCAATCCCTTGCACCCCTACACCCGCGGCCTGATGAACTCGATCCCGCGCCGCACTGCGAGCGGCCGGCGCGGCAACATCCGCGGTCGTCTGGAAGAGATCGCCGGCATCGTTCCGTCGCTGCGCGAGGATATACACGGTTGCGCCTTCGCGCCGCGCTGCCGCTTCGCGCTCGAGCGCTGCACGCTCGAGCGGCCGCCGCTGGATCCGCACGGACCGGAGCATCTGGCAGCCTGCTGGGAGACCGCGCTCGTCGCGGCGACGCCGCGATGAATCCCCACGAGACCGGCGCCGTGACCTCTGCCGAAGCCGTGCTGCGGGTGACCGATCTGAAGAAGCACTTCCCCGTGCATCGCGGATTGCTTTCGTGCGTCGTCGGCCAGGTCTTCGCCGTAGACGGCGTGTCCTTCGACGTCGGACGCGGCGAGACCCTGTGTCTGGTCGGCGAGTCCGGCTGCGGCAAGTCGACCGTGGCGAAGACAGTGATGCGGCTGCAGGAGCCCACGTCCGGCACGGTGGCCCTGAGCGGGGTCGACATCTCCAAGCTCAGCGAATCACAGATGCGTCCGCACCGCCGGCAGATGCAGATCGTGTTTCAGGACCCGTACGCTTCGCTCAACCCGCACCTTTCGGCCGGTGCCATCGTGAGCGAGCCCCTGACCAATTTCAATCTCGCTTCGGGCCTGGAACTGGAGCAGCGAATCGCCTGGCTGTTCGAGCGGGTGGGCTTGCGTGCCGATGCCATCAAGAAGTATCCGCACGAGTTCTCCGGCGGCCAACGTCAGCGCCTCGGCATCGCCCGGGCAATTGCGCTGAACCCGAGTCTCATCGTGGCCGATGAGCCGGTTTCGGCGCTGGATGTTTCGGTCCAGGCGCAGGTGCTGAATCTGCTGATCGATCTGCAGCAAGAGTTCGGGCTGGCTTACCTGTTCATCTCGCACGACCTGGCGGTGGTCGAGCACATCGGCCACCGCATCGCCGTCATGTATCTCGGCCGGATCGTCGAACTGGCGGGCAACGCCGACTTGTTCGGCCAGCCCTTGCATCCATATAGCGAGGCCCTGCTCGCGGCCGCGCCGCTGCCGGAACCCGGGCTCGCGCGCGAGCGCATCATCCTGCAAGGCGACGTGCCGAGCCCGATGACGCCGCCCTCGGGCTGTCACTTCCACACCCGCTGTCTCTATGCCGAGGAGCGCTGCCGGATCGAGGCGCCGAAACTCGAAGAGGTGAAACCCGCCCACTGGGTCGCCTGTCACCTCAGGCCGGCGGGCGGGCCGTTCGAACGCTTGCGCGCAACCGTCGCCGACGCGTAGCCGATCACATCAAGGAGCCCCTGACATGTTCTCACCCTCTCCACGCATCGCCATCCTCGGCTTTGCGATCGAATGCAACCGGTTCTCACCGATTACCACCGCTGCCAACTTCGCCGCGAAGGTCGACATCCGCAGCGCGCAGATTCTCCAGCAGGCGCGTTCAGGGCCGTGCCGTACCACGCCGGACCTCCCCGGATTCTTCGAGCAGATGGACCGCAGCGGAGCGTGGACACCGGTGCCGCTCAGAATGATTTTGTCCCAACCCGGCGGACCGGTAGAGCAGCCGTATTTCGACGCGTTCCTCAGCGAGATCGACGACGGGCTGAGAGACGCGGGCGCATTGGACGGCGTGTTTGTCGTCTCTCACGGCGCTGCGCTCAGTACCGGATCGGACGATCCGGACGGTGATCTCTACGCGCTGATCCGCCGGCGCGTCGGTCCCGGCGTGCCGGTGATCGGCGTTTTCGACCTGCACGCCAATGTCTCGCCGAAAATGGTCGACAACCTCGACGTCTTCGTCGGCTATCTCGAAAACCCCCACACCGACATCCGCGAGCGCGGCGCCGAGGCGGCGCGGCACCTGCGCGAACTGCTCGCCGGAACGAAGACTGCCGTCGTCATGGTGAAGCTTCCGCTCGCGCCGCCCTCGATCAGCCTGCTCACCGCCAGCGGCCCCTACGGCGAGATGATCCGCTATGGGCAGACGCAGGTCGGCGGCGACATCATGAACGTGTCGATCATGGCGGGCTTCGTCTTCAGCGACTGCCCGAAGAATGGCTACACCGCAGTGGTGACCGCGCGCAACGCCAAGTGCCGCGCTGCATTCGACCTGGCAGTGGACCTCTGCCAGCGCACCTGGGCGATGCGTGAGCGCTTCAAGAAGGCGATGACCCCTCTTGCCGACGCCGTGAGACTCGCCCTCGAGGCCGGCGCGAACCCCGCCGCCCCGGCGGTATTGCTGGCCGACGTCGGCGACAACCCGGGCGGCGGCGGACGCGGCAATACCACCTACCTGCTGCGCGCGCTGGTGGAGGCGGGTGCGAAGGGCGTGGTGATGGGCGTATTCAACGATGCGGCGCTCGCCGGCGAGGCGCACCGGTGCGGACCGGGCGCCAGCTTCACGGCGCGCTTTAACCGTGCCGAGGACAACACCTTTTCGCTGCCCTTCGAGGCGCAGGCGACGGTCTCGGCGCTTTCCGACGGGGCGATCGTCGGGCGCCGCGGCCTGCTCAAGGGAATAGCGGCGTCGATGGGACCCTCTGCGCTGTTGCAGATCGGCGGGATCGCCATCGCCGTCATTTCCAACCGCCAGCAGTGCCTGGACCCGGTGCAACTCGAGAACCTCGGTGTCGATATCGCCGCCGCCCGTACGCTGGTGCTGAAGAGCCGGGGACATTTCCGCGCCGGCTTCGGCGAGTTCTTTGCGCCGGAGCGCATCTTTGAGGTCGACTGTCCGGGACTGACCTCGCCGGCGTTGCACACTTTCGACTGGACCCGCCTGCCGCGTCCGATCTACCCACTGGACGATGCGACCGCCTGGGTGCCACCCCCGGCGGCGTGACCCGTCGGATTCCCGCCGCGCACCTAACACAGGAGAAGTTTTCATGCGCCTATTCTCAGCCACGATCGCGACCGAGACGAACACCTTCTCGCCGCTGCCGACCAGCATCGACGCATTCAAGGACTGCGTGTTCCTGCGCCCGGGGGAGCATCCGAACGACGCGCCACGCATGTGTACCGCGCCGCTCTTCGTCGCCCGCAATCGGGCTGCGAAAGACGGCTACACGCTGATCGAAGGCAGCTGCTTCGCCGCCAGCCCCGCAGGCACGGTCAACCAAGCCGACTACGAGTTCATGCGCGACGAGGTGCTGGGCCAGCTGCGGGCGGCACTGCCGCTCGATGCCGTGCTATTCGGCCTGCACGGCGCGATGGTCGCGCACGGCTACGACGACGTCGAGGGCGACATACTCGAGAGAGCGCGGACGATCGTCGGCAAGAAATGCGTGATCGGGGTCGAGCACGACCCGCACTGCCACATGACACTCAAGCGCGTGCGCAACGCAGACATCATGATCTGCTACAAGGAGTTCCCGCATACCGACGTGGTCGACCGGGCTGAAGATCTGCTCGACTTGGTGCTGAGGATGCTGCGCGGCGAGATCCGGCCGGTCATGTCCCTCTACGACTGCCGGCAGGTTGGCAGTTACCCGACGACGTTGCCGCTGATGCGCGGCTTCGTCGACCGCATGAAGGCGCTTGAAGGCAAGGATGGCATCCTCTCAGTTTCCGCCGTGCACTGCTTTCCCTACGCCGATGTTGCGGAGCTCTCCGGCCGCATTCTCGTCGTCGCCGACGGCGACAAGGCGAAGGCCAACGCGCTGGCGACGAAACTCGGCGAGGAGTTCGTCTCGATGCGCGGCCGTACCCAGCCCGAGTTCCTCACGGTCGCCGACGGCGTCAAGGCGGCCATGGTGTTCGACGGCGCCCCGGTGGTTATCGCCGATCCCGCCGACAACGCAGGCGGGGGCGCGCCCTCGGACAACACCTCGATTCTGCGCGAGCTCATAAAGGCGGAAGCGACCAGGGCCGCCATTGGCCCGATCTGGGACCCGATTGCGGTGCGCCTGTGCTTCGATGCCGGCCTCGGCGCCCGCTTCCCTCTGCGCTTCGGCGGCAAGACCGGTCCAGCGTCCGGCCAGCCGGTCGACGCGACCGTCGAGGTGACCTCGCTCAGGCGCGACTGCTGGCAGAGCTTCGGGCCGACCCAGGTCCCGTTGGGCGACTGCGCAGCGATTCGCATCGGCGGCATAGACGCGGTGCTTATCACCAAGCGCACGCAGGCGCTCGGCCTGGAATTGTTTTCGAACCTAGGCATCGATCCGCTGACGCAGAAGATCCTGGTGGTGAAATCGACCAACCACTTTATGGCCGCCTACGGGCCGATTGCGAGCAAGGTCATTTATGTCGAGTCCGATGGGCCGCTTGCCCGCGACTACAGGAAAATGCCGTACACCAGGGTGCAGCGGCCCATCTGGCCGCTAGACGCCGAAGTCAAACCCGGTCTTATTTTCTGAACCCCCTCCCGGAGGATCGCAAGCGTGTCATCACCCCCTCTCTGCACCCTGCCGGCTACTGTGCTGCGGCGCCTGATCGGCACCAAGGAAATCTCACCGGTCGAGTTGCTTGACTCTTGCATCGCCCGCATCGAGGCGCTCAACCCTGCGGTCAATGCGATCGCGGCCAAGGCCTACGGCCGTGCCCGCACCGAGGCCGCGGCGGCGGAAGCGGCGGTGCTGAGCGGTGCGCCCCTCGGACGTCTGCACGGGTTGCCGATCGGCATCAAGGATCTGCAAGACACCGAGGGCGTGCTCACTACCCACGGCTCGCCGCTGTACCGCGACCACGTGCCGGCGCGGGATTCGGCGCAGGTGGCGCTGGTGCGGGCGGCGGGCGCGATCGTGACCGCGAAGACCAACGTGCCGGAGTTTGGCGCCGGCGCCAACTCGCGCAACACGGTCTGGGGCGCAACCGGCAACCCCTTCGACCCGACCCTGATCGCTGGCGGCTCATCCGGCGGCGCGGCCGCGGCGCTGGCCTGCGACATGCTGCCGATCTGCACCGGCTCCGACACGGGCGGATCGCTGCGGATCCCGGCTGCGATTTGCGGCGTGGTCGGCTTCCGGCCGTCGCCCGGGCTGGTGCCGATGGATGGCCGGCCGCTCGGCTGGACACCGATCTCGGTCCTCGGGCCGATGGGCCGCAGCGTCGCCGATGCGAGGATGCTGTTTGCCGCCCAGCTCGGTGTGGACGAGCGCGATCCCTTGTCGCGACCATTCGACCCCGACGCGGCTGCCAGCGTACGCTTGAGCGACCTCGGTCGGCTGCGGGTCGCATGGACGACGGATTTTGGCCAGTGCCCGGTCAACTCCGGGATACGCGCCGTGATGCGCAGGCGCCTGCAGGCGATGCGCCCTCTATTCCGCGCAGCGGACGAAATCACCTTCGATTTCGGCGAAGCCGACCGCTGTTTCGATGTCATACGCGCGCAGAATTACGTCGCACGCTACAAGGACAGCTACGACCGGGACCGCACCCGGCTTGGTCCCAACATCCGTGCGAACTATGAAATCGGCAACGCGATGACCCTCGCCGACGCCGCCTGGGCACATGCCGAGCAAACCCGGATCTTCCGCCGCTTCCAGGAAATCTACCGCGACTACGACCTGGTGATGGCACCGACCACGCCGGTCTCGCCGTTCCCGTGGACCCAGCTCTACCTCGCCGAGCTCGAGGGCGAGACGCTGAAGCACTACTACCATTGGCTGGCGCTGACCTACTTCGTCACGCTCGCGACCAACCCATCGATCGCGCTGCCCTGCGGGGTGGACGAGCACGGCATGCCGTTCGGCCTGCAGGTGGTTGGTCGATTTGGCGGCGACATCGAGCTGCTGGATGCTGCCGAGGCGCTCGAGCGGGCCTTTGCCGGCATCGCCGGCTTAAGCCGCCCGGTCCCGGATGTGACGGCGCTCTCGGCCCCGCGTCCGGAACTGAGGTCGATCGTCACCGACGCGCCGGAGGCAGTCTGGCGCTAGCGCGGACGTTGCCGTCTGCTTCAGCGCTCGCTTCGGCGTCTCAGCTTCCGCAGGGTTGTGTCTCGCGCGCGAGTACCCGCCCGGGCCGCGCGCCCGTCGGCTGACCACCGCGCCAGACAATGGCGCCGTTGACAATGACGACGTCGATGCCGCGGGCCGCTGCGATGGGCGCGGCATAGGTTGCGGCCGCGTCCACGGTCTCCGCGTCAAACAGGGTCAGGTCCGCGTATGCCCCTTCCTTGAGAACGCCCCTGTCCTTCAGCCCGAAGTTCTTCGCCGTCAGCCCCGTCATCTTGTGCACCGCCTTCTCCAGCGGGAATAATCCAAGCAGGCGCCCATAGTGGCCTAGTACGCGTGGAAAAGTCCCCCACAGCCGCGGATGCGGCGCCGCGTCGTGCGGCAGACCGTCGGAACCGATCATGGTCTGGTCGAACTTCAGGATGCGCTGGACGTCGGCCTCGTCCATCCTGAAGTAGATTGCACCGGCGGGGATCAGGCGCTGCACCGCTTCCTCCTGGGGTACACCCATTTTTTGCGCGATATCTGCCAGGTCCTGACCGGCATGCTCGGGCAGCGTTTTCGACCAGGTCACGATGACGCGTGCGGAACCGGCCGCCCGATCGGCAGACAAAATGGTAGAGCCGGCCGTGTAGGGATAGCAGTCGAGGCAGATCGGCTGCATGGCCATGTTCTTTTCGATGAATGAAAGCGTTTCCTCGGAGCGGCCGTGATTCGCCTGCCCCACCACCTTGTGGTGCGAGATCACCACCGGCACCCCCACTTCGCGGCCGATCCGAAAGCTTTCCTCCAGCGAGTCGATCACCCGATCACCCTCGTTGCGCATGTGGGTGCAATACAGTCCGTTGAACTGCTTCAGCGGGCGGCAAGTTTCGATCACCTCTTCGGCGGGGGCGGCAATCGCCGGCTCGTAGAATAGACCGCTGGACACGCCGATGGCACCCGCCTCCAATGCCTCCTGTACCAGCGCGCGCATTTGGACCACTTGCGCCGGATTTGCGGCCTGATCGAGGTTTTCCATGGTCGCGACGCGCAAGGTGGTGTGCCCCACCAGCAAGGCGCAATTGGTCGCCGCCGGCGCGGCGCGCAAGGCATCGATGTAGGAAGCGAACGTGGGAAAGCGAAACCAGCCCCCTTGGTCATCGAGCAGATTTAGCGGCGGCGTGACCGGTTGCGGAATCGCGCGCGGCATCGGCGCCAGCGAAATGCCGCAATTTCCCGCGATCACCGTGGTTATTCCCTGGCTGACCTTGGGCGCCATGTCGGGGTTGGACAGCATGAGGCGGTCGTCGTGGGTGTGCGCATCGATAAATCCCGGCGCAGCAATGCGACCCGCCACATCGATTTCCATCTCCCCGCGCAGCGCCGAAAGGTCGCCGATCCGCGCAATGCGGTCGCCGCGAATGCCGATATCGCCGCCGAAACGGGGCGCGCCAGTGCCATCGACGATACTTGCGTTGCGAATCAGAAGATCAAAATCTTTGTGCATCGAGGCTCCTGGAATCAAGAAACTTTCTATTAGCGGCCGAATGGCGCGCCATGCACGCAACACGGAACGTTGAGCAGTTCAGGCTCGGATCTGCAACATACAAGCGTCTGCTTTGACGAAATCCGCTTAGGGCGAACGGGACGCGCCCCCGGTGACGCGCCGAGCAACGCCGGGCCGCCCGAAGGACCGCGGCACCCGGGGTCGCCTTCTCTTGGTTACTTTCCTTGGCGAAGCAAGAAAAGTAACCCGCCCGCGAGGGCCGAAGATTGCTCACTTGTGCTTGAACTTCGGCTTGCGCTTCTCGACGAAGGCCGCCATGCCTTCCTTCTGATCCTCGGTGGCGAACAGCGAATGGAACACGCGCCGCTCGAACAGCACGCCCTCGTTGAGCGTGCTCTCGTAGGCGCGGTTGACCGATTCCTTGGCCGCCATCACCACCGGCAGCGAGTATTCGCAGATCTGGTTGGCGGCGGCCAGCGCCTCGTCCAGCAGCTTGTCCGCGGGCACCACGCGCGACACCAGGCCGGCGCGCTCGGCTTCGGCGGCGTCCATCATGCGCGCGGTGAGCACCATGTCCATGGCCTTGGACTTGGACACCGCGCGCGGCAGACGCTGCGTGCCGCCGGCGCCGGGGATGATGCCGAGCTTGATTTCGGGCTGGCCGAATTTCGCCGTCTCGGCGGCGATGATGAAATCGCACATCATCGCGAGCTCGCAGCCGCCGCCAAGGGCAAATCCCGCAACTGCGGCGATCACCGGTTTCCTCACCGAGCGGATGCGTTCCCAGTTGCGCGTGATGTATTCGCTCTTGTACACATCCATGTAGCTCCAGTCCTTCATCGCGCCGATGTCGGCGCCCGCGGCGAACGCTTTGTCGCTGCCGGTGAT
>ERZ1292633.460-Hain-H41-02um-R1-460-length-48205-cov-8_pt1 | contig 48205 bp, 38 predicted proteins | sample MGYA00564406_ERZ1292633 | MGnify/ENA primary metagenome ERZ1292633 (study PRJEB36523, sample SAMEA6512639) | groundwater metagenome | collected 2019-01-08 | study: AquaDiva: Metagenomics assemblies of 32 groundwater samples | reverse complement strand
GCGGCGCCCCTCGCGCATTTCCAGGCCGTCCGGGAGGTCGCGCTCGCGTGCGCCTAGTCGCGTTCAAGTCGAAGATCCATCGCGCCACGGTCACCGAGGCCAACCTGAACTACGAAGGCTCGGTCACCATCGATTCCGACCTGATGGAAGCGGCCGACATCCTGCCGCACGAACAGGTCCAGGTGCTCAACGTGAACAACGGAAAGCGCTTCGATACGTACGCCATCCGCGGTCCTCGTGGGAGCGGCGTCATCTGCCTCAACGGCCCGGCCGCGCGCCTCGCGCACGTCGGCGACCTCGTCATCATTCTCACCTACGCCACGATGGAGCGGGAGGAATTGGCCCGGCACACGCCGCAGGTCGTGATGGTGGACGAGCGAAACCACATTCATTCCAGGGAGCATGCCTCGACGCCGCCGAGCGGCGATCCGGGCAAAGGGGGGGGACGTTGATCCACCGTTCCAAGCACGCGGAACGCCTGGCGCTCGCCGCGGGGCTTCTTGTCGCCGCGGGCCTGCTGGCGCTCAGTCTCTTCTCGCGCCCGGTATCGGTCGCGGCGGCGACGGCCCCGCCCGCCGCCGACTCGGCGCAGGCGAACAAGGCCGCTGTCCCCACGGGGCCGGTCATCGACGTCCTCACGCTCGAGGGCGCCATCCAGCCGATCAGCGCCGAGGTCTTCGTGAAGGCGATCGACCGCGCGGAGCGCAACCGGCGGGAGGCGCTTGTCGTCCGCCTCGACACGCCGGGCGGGCTCGACTCCTCCATGCGCGACATCATCAAGCGAATCCTCGTCTCGGACGTTCCCGTGATCGTCTTCGTGGCGCCGCCCGGGGCGCGCGCGGCGAGCGCGGGCACCTTCATCGCCTACGCCGCCCACGTCTCGGCCATGTCGCCCGGCACCTCCATCGGTGCGGCGACGCCGGTGCAGGTCGGGGGCGGCGACGTCCAGAAGGATTTGGGCGCCAAGGTGAAGAACGACGCGGTCTCCTACATCCGCTCGCTCGCGACGCAGCACGGGCGAAACGCCGACTGGGCCGAGAAGGCCGTGCGCGAGGGTGGATCGCTCCCCGAGCGAGAGGCGCTCCGGATGAAAGTGGTCGACCTGATCGCGCGCGACATCGACGAGCTCCTGGCGGCGCTCGACGGCCGTACCGTGATGGTGGCCGGTCTGGCACGCACCCTCCACACCAAGGGCGCGACGACGAACGAGATCAAGCCGAGCTGGCGCCAGGCGATCCTCTCGCGGCTGGTCGATCCAAACGTCGCGTACATCCTCTTCATTCTCGGCTTCTACGGCCTCATCTTCGAGCTCTCGAATCCGGGGGCGATTCTGCCCGGCATCGTCGGCGGCATCTGCCTCCTCCTCGCCTTCCTCGCCTTCCAGGCGCTGCCCGTGAACATGACGGGGGTCTTCCTGATCCTCTTCGCCATGGTCCTCTTCCTGGTCGACGTGAAGGTGCAGAGCAACGGGCTCCTGGCCATCGGGGGCGTCGTCGCCCTCGTCCTCGGCTCGCTGATTCTTCTCGGCGGCGACACCGGGGTCGGAAGGATCTCTCTGGCGGTGGTCGCCACGGTCGCCGGCTCGACGATTCTCTTCTTCGGATTCGTCGTCGGCGCCGGGTGGCGCGCGCAGCGGCTGAAGAGCAGTACCGGATGGGAAGGACTGGTCGGAGAGCGCGGCGTGGCGGTGACGGCGCTCGCGCCGCAGGGGAAGGTGTCCGTGCACGGAGAGTACTGGAATGCTGAATCGGGCGAGGTGATCGACACCGGCGCCCCGGTCATCGTGGAGCGCGTGGACGGCATGACGCTGCACGTTCGCAAGGCGTCGTAAGCGGAGGCAGGGATGTTCTCCTATGCGTTTTTAACGGTCCTGTTCCTGGGAATCATGCTCGTCACGAGCGCCGTGAAGGTGCTGCGGGAGTACGAGCGAGGCGTGATCTTCCGGCTGGGGCGCTGCATCGGCCAGAAGGGTCCCGGGCTCATCTTCCTGATCCCCATCATCGACAAGATGGTGAAGATTCCGCTCCGCACGGTGACCATGGATGTGCCGTCGCAGGATGTGATCACGCGCGACAACGTCTCCGTGAAGGTGAACGCGGTGGTCTACTTCCGGGTGCTCGATCCGACGAAGGCGGTGCTCCAGGTAGAGAACTACCTCTACGCCACGTCGCAGATCGCCCAGACCACGCTCCGCTCCACGCTCGGCGAGTCTGAGCTGGACGAGCTCCTCTCCAAGCGCGAGAAGATCAACCAGGAACTCCAGATGGTGATCGACCGCCACACGGAGCCGTGGGGGATCAAAGTCAGCACGGTCGAAGTGAAGAACGTCGACCTTCCGCAGGAAATGCAGCGGGCCATCGCCCGGCAGGCCGAGGCGGAGCGTGAACGGCGCGCCAAGATCATCAATGCCGAAGGCGAGCTCCAGGCCTCGCAGAAGCTCATGGAAGCAGCCGTCGTCATCGCGAAGGAACCGTTCGCCATGCAGCTTCGTTATCTCCAGACGCTCGCGGAGATCGCGACGGAGAACAATTCGACGACCATCTTCCCGGTGCCGATCGATCTCTTCGCGCCGTTCATCCAGGCGCGCGAGCGGGCCGCAGCTGCCGCGCGTGTCGGTCCGGGGGTGGAGGAAGCGAAGTGACCCAGCCGCGGTACGATGTCGCGATCCTCGGCGGCGGACCCGGCGGCTACGTGGCCGCCATCCGCGCCGGACAGCTCGGCCTGAAGACGGTCCTGATCGAGAAGGAGAAGGTCGGAGGGACCTGCCTCCACTGTGGATGCATTCCGACCAAGGCGCTTCTGGAGACGGCCGAAATTCTCAGGATGACCCGCCGCGCCGGCGAGTTCGGCGTCCGCGTCACCGAGGCGACCCTCGACCTCCGCGCCGCGCAGGAGCGGAAGGACCGCGTCGTGAAGAAGAACACGATGGGGACCGAGTCGCTGCTGAAGAAGAACAAGGTCGTCATCGTGAAGGGGACCGGCCGCCTGACCGCGCGCGACAAGATCGAAATTCGGGAGCCGGCGGGGGGCCTGGCCACGGTGGATGCCGGCGCGGTCATCCTGGCGACAGGGTCGAAGGTCGGGGGGCTTCCGATGGCGCCGGTAGACGGGCGCGTCGTCATCTCCAGCGACGACATTCTCGGGCTCGACCGCGTTCCGGAATCGCTGCTCGTCATCGGGGCCGGGGCGGTCGGCGTGGAGTTCGCCTCGATCTATCACACCTTCGGCTCGAAGGTGGTCCTCATCGAGTACCAGCCTCGGCTCATTCCGATCGAGGACGCCGATCTAGGCGAGGCGCTCCAGCGCTCCTTCACGCGCCAGGGGATCGAGGTCCACACTGGCGCCAATCTGAAGAGCGTTCGCGTCGAGGCGGACGCGGCCTGGAGCGAATTCGAAGTCGGCGGCGAGACGAAGCGGATCCGCACCGAGCGGGTGCTGATGGCCGCCGGGCGGAAGCCGGTAACCGAGGGAATCGGGCTCGAAGCGCTCGGCGTCGCCATGGAACGTGGATTCGTGAAGGTGAACGGATATCAGGAGACGAACGTACCGGGTCTCTATGCCATCGGCGACATCACCACGAGTCCCGCGCTGGCGCACGTCGCGTCGCACGAGGGAATCGTCGCGGCCGAGCGCGTCGCCAAGCAGCCGACTCATCCCGTCAACTACCACGCCATTCCGTCGTGCACCTACTGCCACCCCGAGGTCGCGAGCGTCGGGATGACCGAGGCCCAGGCCCGCGCGGCCGGGCGGCAGGTCCGCGTCGGGAAGTTCCCCTTCACGGCGAATTCCAAGGCCGGAATTCTCGGCGAGGGGGATGGATTCGTGAAGGCCGTCACCGACGCCGCCACGGGCGAGATCCTGGGAGTCCACATCATCGGCGTCCGGGCCACCGAACAGATCGCCGAGTCGGTCGTCGCGCGCCACTTCGAGGCGACGGCGCTGGAACTGGCGGAAGTCGTCCACGCGCATCCGACGCTTGCCGAAGCCACCATGGAGGCCATGTTTGGAGCCGAAGGCCGAAGCATTCACATCTGAGAGCGGCGCCGGGCTTTCGCCGGGAGCGACGCCCGTGACGGGCGCGGCGCAGCCGATCGGTCTCTCGCTTCCGTCCGACCGCCGCCTGAAGGCGGGGGAGAAGCGCAAGCCGCTCCGCGCCTACGAGCGCCTCAGCGAGGCCCCCGCCCCGCTGAGGCGCCCCGATTGGCTCCGGGCGCGCATCCCGACAGGGAAGGCGTACCTCGAGACGAAGGAGATCCTCCGCACGCTCGATCTCCACACGGTCTGCGAGAGCGCCAACTGCCCGAACATCGGCGACTGCTTCTCGCGGCACACGGCGACGTTTCTGATCCTGGGCAACGTCTGCACGCGGGCCTGTCCCTTCTGCGACATCCGGAACGGGAAGCCTCTCCCGGTCGATGCACAGGAACCGGAGCGCGTGGCCGACGCGGCGCGGCAGCTCGGCCTCCGCTATGTCGTCGTGACGTCGGTGAACCGCGACGAGCTTTCCGACGGAGGCGCCTCCCACTTCGCCGCCACCATCCGCGCGCTACATCGCGAGAACCCGGGCGTGCGGGTCGAGGTGCTGATCCCCGACTTCCTGGGCGACGAGGCGGCGCTCCGCACCGTGCTGGAGGCGCGGCCCGACGTCCTCAACCACAACATGGAGACGGTGAAGCGACTCTACAAGCGCGTCCGCCCCGCGGGGCGCTACGAGCGGTCGCTTCAGTTGCTACGAAATGTCTCGACGTTCGCGGAGGGCATTCCCGCGAAATCGGGCCTCATGGTCGGCGTCGGCGAAACGCGGGAGGAAGTGGAGGAGTTGATCGGCGACCTCCACGCGCACGGCGTCTCCATGATCACGATCGGGCAGTACCTCGCCCCCTCCACGTCGCACCTGCCGGTGGAGCGTTACGTCACGCCGGAGGAATTCGCGCACTACCGCGACTACGGCATGGCGGCCGGCGTGCGCCAGGTGGCATCGTCGCCGCTCGTCCGCTCGTCGTTCCACGCGGAGGAGCAGGCGGGAGAGACCGTCTGGGTGGGGTAGCGTTCGGGGAATCGAACGAAGGGAAAATCGGCCGCGGCGCTCCAGGGCGTCGCGGCCTTCGTCGTTCTAGAGGAGTTGCCCCGCCAGGATGAAGCGGGCCGTGCTGAAGTAGATGATGAGCCCGGTCACGTCGACCAGCGTGGCGACGAAGGGAGCCGACGCGGTGGCGGGATCGAGTCCGAGGCGGCGCAGCAGGAACGGTAGCATCGAGCCCACCATCGTGCCCCAGAGAACGACGCCGAGGAGGCTCACCGCCACGGCGATCGCCACGCCGATGTAGTGTGGGCCGTAGGTGTGGAAGAGGCGCTCCCAGACGATGATGCGAACCAGCCCGATGGAAGCGAGGATCGCGCCGAGTCCGAGACCCGCGAAGAACTCCCGCTTGATGACGCGCCACCAGTCGCGGAGCTTCACCTCGCCGAGCGCCATGGCGCGGATGACGAGCGTCGTCGCCTGGCCCCCGGAGTTGCCTCCGCTCGAGATCACGAGCGGCACGAAGAGGGCAAGAACCACGGCCTTGGCGATCTCGGCCTCGTAATGGCCCATGGCGACCGCCGTGAGGCTCTCGCCCAGGAAGAGGACCGACAGCCATCCGGCGCGCTTTCGGATCATCTCCATGCCGCTCACCTGGAGATAGGGCGCTTCCAGGGCCGCGGTACCGCCCATCTTCTGGATGTCCTCGGTGGCCTCTTCGCGGACCACGTCCACGACGTCGTCGAGGGTGACGACACCCTTCATCCGGCCGCCGGCGTCGACGACCGGGATGGCGAGGAGCCGGTACGTGGAGAAGAGGCGGCTCACGTCCTCCTGGTCCATCGCTTCCGGAACGGTGACGAGATCGGTCGCCATGACCTCCTGCACTGTCTGACCCGGTTTGGCGGTGAAGAGCTCGCGGTATGACACCACTCCGAGGAGTCTCTGCTCCTGATCGAGGACGTAGGCGTAGGGAAGCGACTGGGTCCGCTCGGCGGCTTGGCGCCGGAGGTAGATGATCGCCTCGTCGATGGAGATGTCGGGCCGAACGCGCGCGTAGCGCGGATTCATCAGCCCGCCGGCGTCGTCCTCGGCGTACGCGAGGAGGGCAGCGACGTCGCGGCGTGTCGGCTCGTCGAGATGGCCGAGGAGGCCTTCCCGCTCCTCCGGTGCGACTTCCTGGATCAAGTCGGCCGCGTCGTCCGGAGCGAGGAGCCGAAACCACGAGCGGCGCTCGGTCGGTGGGAGCCCGAGCAGGAGGTCGGCCTGGTCGAGGGAGGAGAGCCCCAGGAAGAAGTCCTCTGCGTCCGTCCGCTCGAGCACTCGGAACGCCTCGAGCCGATCCTCATGGACGAGGAGCGACCAGGCGTCCTGGAGATCCTCGAGCGAGAGCTGCTCGGTCGCTTCGGGGTCCACCGATGCCGGCATGCGATCGAATCTCCGATGGGGAAGCGCGGCGGCACAGGCGGCGCCGCGTGGCGGTCATGCTACGCTGGGCGGGGCCGCGACGGCAAGCGCGGCGGGGCCGCCGGCCGCCCCGCCGCAGCGGCCCCGCGCCCGCCATCGCCGCGGGGGAGCGCCCGTCTCGTGGACGATCCCGGGGCCGGGTGGTACCGTGGAGCGCATGACGCCTCGACGCCCGCCCTCGCTCCTCCTGATCGACGACGACGAGGGGACTTCGGGACTTCTTCGCGAGCTATTCCACGGAGACGGCTATGAAGTCGCGGTCGCCGCCACCGGGACCGAGGGACTTCGCCTCGCCGCGGAGCGCCCCTACGACGCCATTCTCTGCGACGTGCTCCTTCCCGACATCGACGGCGTGGAAGTGCTCCGCCGCCTTCGCCGCATCGATCCCGACACCCCGGTCATCATCATGACCGCCTTCGGGACCGTGGAGATGGCGATGCGCGCGCTCGACGAGGGCGCCTTCGACTACGTCCGGAAGCCCTTCGCCATCGAGGCCGTGCGGACCTGCGTGGCTCGCGCCGTGGAGCGCCGCCGCCAAGCGCCCATTCCCGCCGCGCTCGCCGCGGAGGCGGCGCCCGGAGTCCGCGCCATTCTCGGCTCTCATCCCGCGATGGTCGATCTCTACAAGCTGGTCTTCCGCGTCGCCGGCACGAAGAGCCCCGTCCTGATCGAGGGGGAGAGCGGAACCGGGAAGGAGCTCCTGGCGCGGACCATCCACGAGCACAGCCCGCGGCGCGGGCGTCCCTTCGTGGCGGTGAATTGCACCAGTCTCGCCGAGACCCTCCTGGAGAGCGAGCTCTTCGGCCACGTGCGGGGCGCCTTCACCGGAGCCGTGGAACGACGGCCCGGGCTCTTCCTGGAGGCGAACCGCGGCACGATCTTCCTCGACGAGGTCGGCGACATGTCGCTCGCCATGCAGGCGAAGCTCCTCCGCGTACTGCAGGAACAGGAAGTGAAGCCGGTCGGTGGTGGGGAGACGATTCCGGTCGACGTGCGCATCGTGGCCGCGACCCATCGGGACCTGAGCGCTCTCGTCTCCTCCGGGCGCTTCCGCGAGGACCTGTATTACCGGCTTCGCGTCGTCGTGCTCCGCGTCCCACCGCTCCGCGAACGTCGCGAGGACATTCCGCTCCTGGCGGAGCATTTCCTCCGACGCTTCGCCGCGCTCTCGCAGCGCCGGCTCCAGGGATTCTCGCCGGGGGCGATGAATGCCCTGCTGGCCTACCGCTGGCCGGGAAACGTGCGCGAGCTGGAGAACGTGGTGGACCGGGCGGTCGCGCTCGCGCCGGGAAGCCTGGTGGGGGTGGGGGATATCCCGGAGGAGATCGTGGCGACCTCCAGTCCGGGCGCAATCGTGATGACCGGCGAGTCGCTTCCTCTCGACGAGGTCGTCCGCCGTCACGTACTCGCCGTGTTGAGGGTGGCGGGCGGCAACAAATCGCGTGCCGCGAAGCTCTTGGGAGTGCCCCGGAGATCGCTCTATCGGATGCTGGAGAGGTTCGGGTCGGAGGGAAATGGCAGGGCCAATGTGGCACATTGAGCCAAATTGTCTCGTTTCCATAAGGCGCTCAGGAACAGTCTATTAGGCGTATCCAATCGAATTTATGTGTCGATTTGGCGCACAACCGATTTCGTCCCGCTCATCCCTCTCCCCGCAAGTCTCGGATGACATCCCGCAGCGCCATACATACCAGTGTCTTGCGAGGTAGGCCCACTTCGCGTAACTTCACCGCACGAATGGCACGAGACCTGCAAGCTAGGCGGTTCAAGGGGAAGGCTCTGGCTGGTTCACCTCGCCCGACATCGTGCTTCAGCGGTCCGAACCCTTGGCCCTCATGGTTGGGATCGTCAGCGAGGATTGCCCCCCACATCTCGCGGCGGACCTTCCCGAGGGCCTTTTCTTATCTCCGTGGACAACCGCCGCACGGCGTCCCTAGACTCACCTCCCCGTGAACTTGATCGCGCTTCTCGTCCTCACGATTCTGACGCTTCCCGCGCCACCGGCACGCGCGCAGGGGCAGGCGCCCGCGCCGGGCGGCGACGTTCTCGGCGTGGTGGAGGGGATTCCCATCCGGCAGTTCGAGTGGGAGCGCCTCGCGGCTCCGTACTACCGCGAGGTGGAGGCCGAAGCGGGGCGAAAGCTCTCGGAGGATGAACAGCGCCTTCTCCGCCAAAACGTCCTTCACGAACTGATCCGCGAGCGTCTCTGGCTCGCCGATGCCAGGCGCCGCGGCATGGCCGTGACCGAGGCCGAAGTCGACGCCCGCATGAAGCAGAGCCAGTTCTTCCGGACGAACGGGCGTGTCGACGACGCCAAGTTCCTCGCGTTCAAGAAATCGCCCGCGTCCAACTACCCCGAGCTTCGCGCGCAACTGGAGATGGGGCTTCTCCTCGAGCAGTACATGCGGTGGATGGAACGGCGCTTCGGGCCGCGCGAGTCGGAGCTGCGGCAGGCGTTCCGCGAACGGACGTCGTTCGCCACGATCCGCTTCCTCCTGATGGGACCCGACGCCGTCTCCCTCGATCCCGAGGCGACCGAGGCGGAGATCCGCGCCTACTACGACGAGCATCCGGCCGAATTCCAGGCGCCGGCGGAAGCGCGAATCCAGTACGTGAAGATCCAGCCTGCGCCCGACGCGGCCCCAGGCGATTCGTCGCGTGAGGCGGCGGCGCAGGCGTCGCTCCGGACCGCGAAGGAGCTCCTCGCCGCGATCCAGGCCGGGGCCCCTCCGGAGACGGCGGCGCGAATCCACGGCGGATTCCACGACAGCGGGCTCTTCCGCATCGGCGATCCGGTCCGCGGTCTGGGCCGAAGCGAACTCCTGACCGGCGCGGTCGACGACACCGATGCGGGCGCCTGGATCCGCGAACCGGTGCGAATCGGATCGCTCCACGTCGTGGCGCGCGTCATCGAGAAGAAGGCGACGCGCGCCATTCCGTTCCGCGAGTCGGTCGCCCTGGCGAAGCGCCGCGCCGACGCCGCGATGCGCGATGCGCTGATCGACTCGCTGGCTCGCGAAGAAGTGTCCCGCCGGCCCGACGACTACCGGCGCCCGCGCCTCGAAGCGAGCGTCGTCGCTCGTCCCCTGGCGGCCTTCGAGGATCCCAAGCCGATCGCGGCGAAGGATGTCGCCAAGGCGCTCGAACGGGTGCGGAAGGCGGCGCGCGTCGGCGACACGGCGCGCGTCTGGCTCGACTCGGTCCGAACGACGCTTCCGGGCCTCCTCGCCGCGGAACGTCGCGCGGCCGCCGCCGCGAAGGCGATGCGCGAGATCGCGGCCGACCTGCGGGGCGGCGATGCCGCGGAAGGGGTGGCAGCGCGACGCCTCGCTTCCGTTTCACGCATCGGCCTCTGGAGGGGAGAGCCGCCGGCGCGTGCCGGCCTCGCGGAGGGCGCCTTCCTCGACTCGCTCTACGATCTACGCCGCGGCGCGGTGATCGGCCCGCGCGTCGCGCGCGACTCGATCTTTGTGGCGCGCGTCGAGGCGATCGACCCCAACTTTATTCCGCCGTTCGAGGCCGTCCGCCAGGAGGCGCGCTCCGCCGCGCTACAGAACCGCCGGACGAAGGGCGAGCGCGAGGCCGAGGCGTGGTTCGCCGAGAGGCGGGAGCGATATCTCACGCCTCCCCGATACGTCCTCGACCTCGTCACCTTCTCGAAGACGAAGACCGACACGACGCTCGTCCCCGACGGCTCCGTCGCCGCCTACCACGCCCTCCATCCGATCGAGTTCACCGAGCCTTCCCTGGTCCGCGCGCGCCACATCCTGATCACGGCGCGCGCCGCCGATCCGGCCCGCGTGAAGGAGGAGGCGAAGGCCAGGGCGCTCGCGATTCGCGCGCGGCTGCTGAAGGGAGAGGATTTCGCGGCGCTGGCCCGGGAGGCGTCGGACGACAAGGGGTCGGCGGCGCGAGGCGGCGACCTCGGGGAACTCCTCCGGAGCCAGCTCGTCCCCGAGTTCGCCGCCGCCGCCTTCTCGCTCCCGCCGGGCGAGGTGAGCGAGCCGGTCCTGACGCCGTACGGCTATCACCTGATCCGTGTCGATGGAAAGAGTCCCGAACGGCTCCGCCCGATCGAAGAATGCCGCTCGGAGATCCGGAAGTTCCTCGCCGAGCAGATGGCCGACACACTGGCCCGGCGTGGCGCCGAGGCGCTGATCGAGGCGGCCCGCGACAGCGCGTCGTTCGCCGCGCTCGCCATTCCCGCCGGGGGCGCGCGGCGCGTCGGCCCCGTGGGGAACGACGACCGGATGGGCGAGGTCGGCCCGGTGCTCGGGCTGAGCGACTGGTTGGGGCCGGTCGCCGAGGGATCGATCACCCCCGAACCGCTCTTCGTCCAGGAAGGTTATCTCGTCGCGCGAAAGCTGCGCGACGTCGCGCCGGCTCCCGCGACCTACGCGGGCGTGCGCGAGCGGGTCCTCACCGATTACCAGGCGAACCGCCGCCGCGCCATCGCCGATTCGCTCGCGATGCGGCTCCGCGAATCGCTCGCCGCCGGCGCCGATCTCGATTCCCTGGCGGTTCCCTTCGGCGGGCTTCGGACCAGCAAGCCGTTCGGGCGGTCCGGTCCGATTCCCGATTTCGCGCGCGACGCCACCCTCGGGCGCGACTCGCTCTACCTGGAACGCGTCTTCTCCTCGAAGGGAGGCGCGGCGCTGCCGCCGCTTCAGGGCGCGGGCGGAACGCTCCTCGCGAAGGTGGAGGCGATCACGGAGCCGCCCGCCTCGGACTTCTCGAAGCGCCGCGACGAGCTGCGGCGCGAAGTGGTGGAGCAGCGGATGGAGGCATGGACGGAACGTCTTCGCTCCCGCGCTACCGTCACGATCCGGCGGGCCGATCTGAAGGGCCTCGATCGCTGACCGCCGGCGCGGCGCCCGACCGGCCGCGTCCTTTCCGCTTGCCGCGCGCGGCAGGCGCGCCTAGCATTCGTTCGCCTCGCTTCACCCCCGCGGCCCGGCTCGGAAGGAGATCCGATGACCGGGACCCATGCACCAACGATTCAGGACCGCGACGAACAGGAGCGGCCGCGCGAGCGGCTTCTCGAATGGGGCGCCGCGGCGCTCACCGACGTCGATCTGCTCGCCGCGATCCTCGGCACGGGAACCTCCGGCGCCGACGTGCTCGAGACGGCGGGAAGGATCGTGCGGACCGTCAACGTTCGGCGGCTTCACCTGGTGCCGGCCGAAGACCTGCTGGCGGTGCGGGGACTGGGGCCCGCGCGCGCCGCGCAGCTCCTGGCGGCAGCCGAGCTGGGGCGTCGGCTCTGGCCCGACGGGGATGCGGCGCCGCTCGTCCGCGGGCCGGAGCAGATCTACGATCTGACCCGTGACATCCGCGCCGCGAACCGGGAGCATTTCGTCGGCTTCTATCTCAACTCGCGCCATCAGGTGCTTCGCCGCGATATCATCTCGATCGGCAGCTTGAACGCGAGCATCGTTCACCCGCGCGAGGTCTACCTGCCGGCGATCGCCCTGTCGGCGGCGAGCCTCGTCCTCGCGCACAACCATCCCTCGGGGGATCCGACCCCCAGCGAGGAAGACTTGGCCATCACGCGGCGCCTGCACGAAGCGGGTAGGCTACTCGGGATCGAACTCGTGGATCACGTGGTCGTGGCGCGCGACGCCTTCGCGTCGTTCCGCGAGCGGAGACTTCTCCGGGGATGAGGCGCGCCGCCGGGAGGCTCCACCACGCGATTCTCCCCGCCACTCTCGCCGCAGTCCTCGCCGCGGCCCTCGCCGCGGTCCTCGCCGCGACGCTCGGCGGCTGCGGAGGGGGCGCCGGCTCCTCCGTCCACGTCGCGGACGTCGCCGAGAACGCACCCCCCTCGTTCCTGGTCGCGAGCGCCGACACGGCCCTCGCCATGGGAGATCCCGGGACCGCGCACCGGCTCCTCCTGCGAGCGGGGAGGGCCGCGCCAGAGAGCGCCGTCGTCCACCTGGGGCTAGGCCGCCTGCAGACGGCGCTCCGACGGTACAAGGACGCGAGGGAATCGTTCGAGCATGCCGCCGCGCTCGACCGGGGAAGCCCCGAACCGGCCTACTGGCTGGGGAAGGCCTACCAGCAATCGGGCGATCTCGGGGCGGCGGCCGAATCCTACTCGCTCGCGCTCCGGCTCGACCCTGACCATCGTGCCGCGGCGGCGGCGCTCGTCCCGATCCTGGGCGCCCGCTACGAGGCGGCGGGGATTCCGGGCGACTACGCCCTCCTGCGGGAGCGCAAGACGCTCACGCGAGGAGAGCTCGCCGTCCTCCTGGCGGTGGAACTGGGGGCCGACCCCGATCGCGCCGTCTGGAGGTCGGACGCCGCGCGTTCCGGCAGCGAGGAAGCGTTCGCGGCGGCCTGGGGAGGAAAATGGGCGCGGGCCGCGGCCTCGCGCGAGTGGATCGCCCCCTTCGCCGACCGGAAGTACCACCTGGACGACCCCGTGACACGGGCGGCCCTCGCCCTCACGATCGCTTCCGTGGAACGTCGCTGGGGGCCGGCGACCGGCGAGGCGCCGCCGGAGTCGAGTGCCGTCGGCTTCCCGGACCTCGGGGCGCGCCATTACCTCTACCGCGCCGCGACGCGGGCGACCCTCGCGGGGCTACCCGGGCGCGGCGAGGATGGCCGGTTCGAGCCATGGGCCTCGGTCACCGGAAGCGAAGTGCTGCAGGCGGTTCGAGGCTTGGCGCGCCACCTCGGCGCGAGCCCGGTCGTTTCGTCGGAACAACGCTCGATTCCGGTGGTAAAATAGAAGGATGACCCGTCCAGCGGGCCGCCCCACCCTGGCCCTCTTTTGCCTTCTCGCCGCCCTCGCGGCGGCACCTCGCGACGCCTCGGCCGGCTCGCGCGCCGTTCCATCCCGCTCGGAGGGGGACGCGACGCCGCTGCGCCAGCTCCGCCTGCCTTCCGGCGCCCCCCGGCTCTACACGGCGGGGGACACCATCACGATCTACAGCGAGACGCTGGAGACGTTCACGAGTCCTGGAACCGAGGGCGCGTGGACCCACCTCGACAAGTCGGGCCAGCCTACGGCCTGGCACATCGCTCCCGACCTCTCCTGCGAGGGGAATTCGTTCTGGTGCGGTATCTACGACCCCACCTGGACCGGCGACCTCGATCAGAAGGGATATGACAACGGCTGGACGCAGGAGGCGTCGAACTTCGTCGACCTGACCGGCGCTCTCACGCCGGTCACGCTCGGCTTCACGCATCGGCTCGACGTGGAATCGGGATTCGATTTTGGGCGCGTGGAGGTCCTTGATCCCGACGACGGGTGGGTGCCGCTCGGATCGTTCACCGGAGTCGTCGATCCGCCGGGCGCGGCGCTCTGCGACACCTTCGTCGTTCAGATTCCCGACTCCATCATCGCGAAGGGCCCGATCGTTCCGTTTCGCCTCACGTTCCTTTCCGACGTTTCCGGCTCGTCCGCCGACGGCCTCTATCCGAGCGGCGCAGGGTGGTCTCTCGACAACGTCACCGTCCTGGCCGGGATCTCGGACGTCCGCTTCTTCGACGACTTCGAGGCGGGGATCGGAACCTGGAGCGTCAGCACCTTCCCGCCGGTAGGCGATCTCTGGCGCATCGTGACGAACGGCGCCATCGAGCAGCTCTGCTCTACGAACGTCACCAAGGTCTGGACTGCCGCCAGCCCCACGTCCGGGGCGCTCTTGCCGCGCGCGTACGACATCCTCCAGAGTCCCCCGATCGGCATGAGCCAGCCCGACCAGGTATTCCTCTCGTTCGACGTCTTCCGGAACCTTTCGCTTCCGGCCTGCTTCTATTACAACGTCACCTTCCGCGAACGAAAGACGACCGATCCCGGTTGGTCGCCCTGGACCGATCCGACCGGGCTCCTCTACTTCGGAAACGAGAAGGAGTGGCTGCGGCAGACGATTCCGCTCGTGGGGGCCGGCGGGGCCGATTCGGTCCAGTTCCGCTTCACGGTCCGCGATTTCGGAGCCCTCTTCTGCGAGGGGAGTTCGACCGCGACAGGCACGCTCTTCCTGCTCGACAATCTCGAGTTGCGCGTCGTCGGTCTGGCCGGTCCCTCGATCGCGACGACCGAGGCCGATCTCTTCCAGGACACCTTCCAGACGGCCCCCTTCTTCGCGAACGACAACATCAACACGCCGAAGGGCGACAGCCTCGTCGTGCGCGTCGCGGCGTCGCGGGGGATCAAGACGAAGCTCCTCCACTACAGCGTCGACGGCGCCCCATTCGCAGCGACGCCGCTCGCCTCGACGGGCGGCACCGCCTTGAACGCGTACTACGCCGACGTGCCGGCCGGGACCTACCCGCGTGGCACCGTCGTTCGCTATTACGTGAGCGCGACCGACTCGCTCGACGCCGTGGTGACGCTCCCCTCGGACGCGCTGGCCGCGTCGCACTACTTCTCGGTCTCGGTGCTGCCGGCGATCCAGCCGGCGTCGGGGCTCTGCGCCGGCGACTCCGCCAGGATCCTCTACGTGAACTCCGAAGCGCCGGTGGATGGCACGCCGGGCCTGCAGCAGGGGCTCACGGCGCTCGGGCTCCGCTTCGATCGCTACGACGTCAACGCCGCGGTGTCGGGCCTGGGGAACGCTCCCGGGGGCGGCAACCCGCTCGACCCGAACCGGATTTGGCCGGCGACGCCGCTCGCCGCGCTCTCGGCCTACTCCATGATCGTCTGGGACGTCGGCGAGCGCTCCAACGTGACCTTGAGCGAGCAGGATCAGGCGCTCCTCCAGACGTGGGCCGCGCTGGAGGGTCGGAACCGGAACCTCCTCCTGGCGGGGGACAATCTGGTGTTCGATCTCGCGGTGAACGGCCGCGGCATCGCGAACTTCCTCTCCTGCACGGCCGGCGTGACGTACGTCCGGGACGTGTGGGAGGGTTCGCCCCAGGACACCCTCCGGCCCGTCGTCGTCGGCGCGCCCGGAACGAACCTGGCTCCCGATCCCTTCCCCCTGAACGGCGACTGCCCCGGCCTCAACCGCTTCGACGCGCTGACTCCGAGCCTCTGCGGCGGAGGCACGGGCCGGAACTGGCTCCTCTACCCGAATCAGCTGGCCGCCGCGACCGAGCGCCGCGCCGCCCTCGGAACGCCCGGGGGAGATAGCGCGCGCGCGGTCACGACCGGTTTCTCCTTCGCCGGCATGAGCAGCGCGGCGCAGCGGAATCTTTTCCTCTGGCGGACGATTCACGAGGAATTCGAGGAGCCCTACTGCTCGATCCCGACGGCCGTCCTCCCGACGCCCGCCGCGGCGCCGGCCGCCCTGGCGAGGCTCCTGGGCGCGGCGCCGAACCCGTTCAATCCGCATACGAAGATCCGTTTCGACCTGGCGCGGGGAGCGCGCGTGAGGCTCTCCATCTTCGACGTGACGGGATCGCGGGTCCGGCTCCTCCTCGACGCGCCGCGACCGGCGGGGCACCACGAAATCGGCTGGGATGGGCGCGACGAGCGGGGGCGGGAGGTCGTCACCGGCATGTACTTCTGCCGTCTGGAGGCCGACGGGACCTCCCAGGCGCGGAAGTTGACCCTCTTGCGCTAGGCTCCCCTCCGGCCGTATCCTCGTAGGCCACAACTGCAGACATCCTTCGGGGCGGGGCGTAAGTCCCCACCGGCGGTATAGCCCGCGAGCCTGGGACCCTGGTCCTCGGCAGATCCGGTGTGACTCCGGAGCCGACCGTTACAGTCGGGATGGAAGAAGGATGCAACGTTCGTTGGCGTTCGCGGCATTGGGCCGCGTGTGCCCCGCGGGTGTCTGCCTGCGGGGTTTTTCTATGCGACTTGAATCCGGGGCGGCGCGCGGCGCGGCCCCTCTTCTCGAAACGACCGGCGGCGTTTCCCCGGCCGAGCGGAGCGCGATGCGGGAAGCGATCCGCCTCGCGCGGCGCGGCGTCGGCGGCACGCACCCGAATCCGCGCGTCGGCGCCCTCCTTCTCGTCGAGGGCCGCGTGGCGGCCCGCGGCTGGCACGCCTGCGCCGGCGAGGCGCACGCCGAGGTCCGGGCCCTGGAAGAGGCCGGCTCCCAGACCCGCGGCGCCACCCTCGTCGTCACGCTCGAACCGTGCGCCCACCACGGGCGGACTCCGCCCTGCGTCGATTCCATTCTCGCCTCGGGTGTCCGCCGGGTCGTCGTCGGCATGGTCGATCCCAACCCGATCGTCGACGGCCGCGGGATCGAGGCGCTCCGTCTCGCGGGGATCGATGTCGCGGTCGGCGCGCTCGAGACGGAATGCCGGGCACTCAACGGTCCCTACCTCAAGGCGCTCGCCACCGGGCTCCCCTGGGTCACGCTGAAGGCGATGCTCTCGCTCGACGGGCGGATCGCGACAGACGGGGGCGATTCGCGCGGCCTCGGCGGCGCCGAGGAGCAGCGGCTCTGCCACCGGCTTCGGGCCGAACACGACGCCGTGCTGGTCGGAAGGGGAACGCTCCTCGCGGACGATCCGCTCCTGACCGTGAGGCTCGCGCGCGGGAGGACCCCCTGGCGGGTCGTGCTCGACTCGGCGCTCCGCATTCCGGACGGCGCCGCGATTCTCGGCACGACCGCGGTGGCGCCGCTGATCGTGGCGACGGTCGCGCGCGAGGGGAGCCGCGTCGCGGCCCTCGAGGCGCGAGGTGCGAGAGTATGGCGCTTCGAACCGACCGCCGCGGGCCAGGTGCCGCTCCGGCCTCTCCTGAATCGACTGACGCGCGAGGGGCGCTACGCGCTCCTCGTCGAGGGGGGCGCCGCGGTCCACACCTCGTTCCTGCGCGAAGGATTGGCGGATGGCGTGGCGGTCGGAATCGCGCCACTCCTGATCGGCGGCTCGGCGCCGCGAGCCTGGACCGGCGATCTGGGACGGACGCGCCTCCAGGACGCGATCGAGATCGATTCGCTGCGGTCGCGGCGCGTCGGCCGCGATCTCTGGCTCGAGGGGACGATTCGCGCCGCGGAGCCATCGCGTGTTTAGCGGAATTGTGGAGCGCATCGGCGCGCTCGAGCGCCGCGCCGACGTGGCCGCGGGCGTTCGGTTCCACGTCCGCGCCGGGTTCGACCCGGAGCCCGCGCCGGGGGCGAGCATCGCCGTGAACGGCGTCTGCCTCACCGTCGAACGCGCCTCCGAAGGCGCCTTCGACGTGGTGGCGGTCGCGGAGACGCTCCGCCGGACGAACCTCGGCGCTCTCGCCGAGGGCGCCCTCGTGAACCTGGAGCGCGCGCTCCGTGTCGGCGACGAGATCGGCGGACACTGGGTCCAGGGACACGTCGACGGACTCGGTTCGGTTACGGCGGTGGAGACGCGCCCCGACGACGTGCGCGTGGCCATCGACGTGCCGGCGCCGCTCCGGCGCTACGTGGCCGAGAAGGGATCGATCACCGTGGACGGCATCAGCCTCACGGTGGCCGCCTGGGAGGAGCCTCGCCTCGTCGTGGCGCTGGTTCCGTATACGCTCGAGATGACCACCGCGTCGGCCTGGCGCCCGGGAACGCGCGTGAACCTTGAAGTGGATGTCGTGGCGCGCTACCTGGACCGCCTCCTCGCGGCACGCGCGGGCGAGGCGGAGGGCGCGGCCGCGCCGCGGACGGAGGCATCGTGAGCCGAGAGACGAAGCGAAGGAACGGGGCGGGGACGGTGGGCCGCCGCGCAGCCGCCGGGGACGGCGTCGACAAGATCGACGACGCGCTCCGCGCGCTGAAGCGCGGCGAGATGATCGTCGTCGTGGACGACGAGGAGCGCGAGAACGAAGGCGACTTCGTGATGGCCGCGGAGAAGACGACCGCCGAGGACGTGAATTTCATGACGCGGGAAGCGCGGGGACTCCTCTGCGTGTCGCTCCCGGGCGAACGGCTGGAGCAGCTCGGCCTGGGCCTCATGGCGCCGGCGAACACCGCCCGGTTCGCCACGCCCTTCACCGTCTCGGTCGATCTCCTGCGCGGCACCACGTCGGGCTCCTCGGCCCAGGATCGCGCGCTCACGATTCGCGCCCTCGCGTCGGCCAAGACGAAGCCGGAGGCGCTGGCGCGGCCGGGGCATGTCTTCCCGCTGAAGGCGGACGATCAGGGCGTGCTACGCCGGCCGGGACACACGGAGGCGGCGCTCGACCTCGCCCGTCTGGCGGGACTCCGCCCGGCGGGCGTTCTCTGCGAGATCCTCGCCGCGGACGGCACGATGGCGCGCGGACCGGAGTTGATCCGCGTCGCGCGCAAGCACGGCTTCGTCCTAATCACGATCCGCGACCTGGTCCGCTACCGCTACCAGCGGGAACGGCTCGTGAAGCGGATCGCCGCCTCACGCCTTCCGACGAAGCACGGCACCTTCCGCGTCGTCGTCTACGAGAGCCCGCTCGACGGCGCGCACCACGTCGCCCTCGTGAAGGGGACGCCGTCCGCGTCGCGGGCCGACGTGGTCCGGATCCACTCGCAGTGTCTTACCGGCGACGTCTTCGGCTCCATGCGCTGCGATTGCGGCGAGCAGATGGTGGCCGCGCTGGAGCGGATCGAAGAGGAGGGCGTCGGCGCCTTCCTCTACCTCCGTCAGGAAGGGCGGGGGATCGGGCTGGCCAACAAGCTTCGCGCCTACGAGCTTCAAGACATGGGGCTCGACACGGTGGAGGCGAACGTCCGGCTCGGCTTCGCGCCCGACCAGCGCGACTACGGCGTCGCCGCGCAGATCCTGCGCGACCTCGGCTACGAAAAGGTGCGGCTTCTCACGAACAATCCGCGCAAGGTGGAGGCGCTCCGCGACTACGGCATCGCCGTGGAGCAGCGCGAGCCGATCGAGATCCTTCCGAACGCCGCGAACGAGCGCTACCTCCGCACGAAACGGGAGAGGCTGGGGCACCTGCTGAAGAATCCGCTTCTTCGCGAGGCGGCCGCCGCGCATGGAAATGGCCGGCGGGGGCGCGGAGCGTGAGCCCGATCCGTCCGCTCAGCCGGGGAAAGGCCGTGTTCACCATTCCGAAGGGGGCGCGCCTCGTCGCCGGGGAACACGCGCGGGGGCGCGGGCTCCGCATCGGCGTCGTGGTGTCGCGGTTCAACGATCGGATCACGAGCCGGCTTCTCCAGGGCGCCTACGAAGCGCTGGAAGCGTCCGGAGTGCGCGCGGCGGACCTCGCCGTGGCGTTCGTGCCGGGGGCGTTCGAACTCCCGTTCGCCGCGCGCCGTCTCGCGGCCGCCGGGCGCCATGACGCCGTCGTCTGTCTCGGCGCGGTCGTTCGGGGCGGCACGCCCCACTTCGACTACGTCGCGGGAGAGGCGGCGCGGGGCATCGCGCGCGCGTCCGAGGAGACCGGGGTGCCGGTCATCTTCGGCGTGCTGACCACCGACAACGCCCGGCAGGCGCTCGAGCGCTCGGGAGGGCGGCTGGGGAATCGGGGAGCCGACGCGGCCCGGGCCGCCATCGAGATGGCCCACGTCGCCCGGAAGTTCCGGGGAAGGAGACGGGCATGACCTCCCGCCGGCAGGCACGAGAACTGGCGTTCCGCGCGATCTACCAGGCCGACGTGACGGGGGAGACCCCGAAGCATTGCCTCGAGGAGATCCTGGAGGAGACACCCGCCTCCGACGAGATCCGGGCGTTCGCCGCCACACTGGTGGACGAACTGGAGGAGCACCGCGAGAACGTCGACGCGATCGTTTCGCGAACGGCTCACAATTGGCCGCTCCGCCGAATGGCAGCCACCGACCGCTCGGTCCTCCGCGTGGCGGTCGTGGAACTCCTGCATCACGCGGAGACCCCGACGAGGGTCGTCCTGGACGAGGCGATCGAGATTGCCAAGAAGTACGGCTCCGAGACATCGGGATCGTTCGTGAACGGAATCCTTGACCGGATCGCCCACGACGCGCGACCCTCCGGGGGATGATCACGGTTTTCGTATCCGACATCCACGGCAATATCGAGGCGCTCCAGGCGGTCCTCGCGGTCGTGGACACCTACGCCCCCGACCGGATCATCTGCCTCGGGGACGTGGTCGGCTACGGTGCGAGCCCCAACGAATGCCTCGATCTCGTCCGCACCCGGTGCAAGACCGTCCTGCTCGGCAATCACGACGCCGCCGCGAGCGGCGGGCCCGAGATCACCCGCTTCAACATCCACGCGCGCGTCGCCGCCGAATGGACGAGCCGTGTCCTGACGCGGGAGAATCGAGAGTTCCTCCAGCGTCTCCCGCTCACGCACAACGGCGACGGATTCCTATGCGTCCACGCCTCGCCGGCCACGCCGCGCGACTGGGAATACCTCCTCGACCGCTTCGACGCCGAGCCGCAGTTCGCCTATTTCAACGCCCCGGTCTGCTTCATCGGGCACACGCACCAGCCCGCCATCTTCATGGCCGACCCCGCCGGGTGCCGCTCGCTGCCGGTCGGCTCGCTCTCGCTCGACCCGAAGCGCCGCTACATCGTGAACGTCGGGAGTGTCGGCCAGCCGCGCGACCGCGATCCGCGCGCCTGCTTCGTGGTCTACCACGAGCTGGCGAGCCGAATCGAATACGTCCGCGTCCCCTATCCCGTCGAGACAGCTCAGGAGAAGATCCGGGCCGCGCGCCTTCCCGAGGTCCTGGCCACCCGCCTCGCCACGGGGGAATAACGTGGCGCCGCGCGCCTCCACCGAAGAGCACTGGAATCGATTCTGGACGGAGCGCGCCGACATCGACGCGGTCTATCCGACGGACGGTCGCGTCGTCGAGCAGATCGAGGCGGAAGGCCCGGTGGCGGGGAAGCGAATCATGGAGGTCGGCGCGGGATCGGGGCGCGACAGCGTCCGGCTGGCCGCCGCGGGGGCCACGGCGGTCATCCTCGACTACTCCGTCCCCTCGCTCGAGACCGCGCGTCGCGTCGCCGAGCGGGAGGGAGTGCGCGCGCACTTCGTCCGGGCCGACGCGCTCCGACTTCCGTTCCGGGACGGCGCCTTCGATGTCGTCTTCCATCAGGGACTCCTGGAGCACTTTCGCGATCCGAGCCCGCTGCTGCGCGAGAACGTGCGCGTGCTGGGTCCCGGCGCGCTCCTGCTCGTGGACGTTCCGCAGCGATTCCACCTCTACACCCTCGCGAAGCACGTCCTGATCGCGATGGGGAAGTGGTTCGCCGGCTGGGAGACGGAGTTCTCCATCGGCGAGTTGGAGCGCGTGATGCGCCGCGCCGGCGTCCGCATCATCGGCCGTTACGGCGCGTGGATGATTCCCGGGCTCTTCTACAGGGCGCTTCGGCTCGGACTCCTGAAAATCGGCGTCGCGCGCCTTCCGCTCTATCCGCCACCGGTGCCGATCGTCACGCCGGTCGTCGGGGCGCTCCGCCGCGCCTGGGAGCGGACTCCCTTCGCGATGCACACGTACTTCGTGATCGGCGCGCTGGGTCGGAAGGAAGGCGGCGAGGCGCCGCCGCGGCGCGCTTGAGAATCGTCGTCCTCAACTGGCGCGATCCTCGGCACCCCGAAGCGGGCGGCGCCGAACTCCATCTCCTCGAGATTCTCAAGCGTTGCGTGCGCGACGGCGACCAAGTCACTTGGCTCGCCGAGGCATTTCCCGGCGCACCCGCCGAGGACGCGGTGGAGGGGATCCGGATCGCTCGAGCGGGCGCATGGTACAATGCGCACCTCGCCCTCGGCGCGCTCTACCGCGCACGGTTCCGGAGGGAGCGCGTGGACTTGGTGGTCGAGGACATCAACAAGGTGCCGTTCTTCACACCGCTCTTCGCGCGCGCGCCGGTGCTGGCGGTGGTGCCGCATCTCTTCGGCGCGACCGTGTTCCGCGAAGCTTCGCTCCCGGTCGGCGCCGTCGTCTGGGCGCACGAAGCGCTCCTGCCGATCGTCTACCGCCGCACTCCCTTCCTCGCCATCTCCGATAGCACGCGCGACGATCTCGTCCGCCGCGGCATCGCCCGCGAGCGGATCTCCGTCGTCCGCTGCGGGCTCGACCAGGGCGCGTACGCGGTGACGAATCCGCCGGAGAAGCGCGGCCCGGTCGTGGCCTTCCTGGGGCGGCTGCGGAAGTACAAGGGGGCGCAGTTCGTCCTCCGCGCGCTTCCGGCCGTGCTGGCCGCGGCGCCGGAGGCGCGCCTCGACGTCATCGGGGACGGGCCCTACCGGCCCGAACTCGAGCGGCTGGCGGGACGCCTCGGCGTGTCGGCGCGGGTGCGCTTCCTCGGAGCCCTCTCGCACCAGGCGAAGGTCGCCGCCTTGAACGACGCGCAGGTCGCGACCTGCCCCTCGCCCAAGGAAGGGTGGGGCCTCACGGTGATTGAGGCGAACGCCTGCGGGGCGCCCGTCGTCGCGAGCCGGAGCCCCGGCCTGGTGGAATCGGTTCGCGAGGGAGAAACCGGAATCCTCGTGCCGCACGGCGACGTGGCGGCGCTGGCCGCCGGCATCGCGCGTCTGCTCGGGGACCGCGCCGAGCGGCTCCGGATGGCGGAGGCGGGGCGGCGCTGGGCGGCGACGTTCGACTGGGAGACCTGCTACCGGGAGAGCCGCGCCTGCTTCGCTCGCGCGGCGGCGGCGCGAGGAGACGCCGCGTGACGCCGCGCTGGCGCGAGCTGTTCCATCGCTACAAGTTCGTCCTGGTGGCGGTGAAGCTGGCCCTTTCGATCGCGCTCTTCGCCTACGTGGTGGCCAAGGTGTCGCCCGGCAACGTCTGGGCCGTGGTCCGCCGCGCGAACCCGGCCTACCTGGGAGAGGCGGCGGCGCTCTTCATCTTCTCGAACCTCGTCGGGTCGTGGCTCTGGGCGCGCCTCCTCCGGGCGCAGGGGGTCACCATCCCGTACCACAAGGCGGCCGCGTATTACTTCGTCGGCCTCTTCTTCAACAACTTCCTCCCGTCGAACATCGGGGGCGACATCGCCCGAATCAGCGACGCCTCGAAATACGCGACGAACGTCAGCTCGGTCTTCTCCGCCACGCTGATGGACCGGCTCCTCGGCGTGCTGGCGATCTCCTTTCTGGCGGTCATCGCCTCCTTCGCTTCCCTCGACCGATTCCATCTCTACGCCATCTACGGGGGGGTCGTCCTCGTCTTCCTCACGGCGCTGGCGCTCTTCCTGAGCATCTTCCACCGGGGGGTCCTGAAGGCCTTCGAGTGGCCCTTCCGCGTTCTCGGGCTTCGCAAGGTGGAGGAGGCGATCGGGCGCCTCCTCGACGACCTGCACGGATTCCGGAACGAGAAGGCGGCGCTCCGTTCCGCCTTCCTGGCCACCACCATCGTCCAGATCAGCCGGATCTACGTTCACTACCTCGTCGGCGTTTCCCTGGGAGTTCGGCTCGAGGCGGGGTACTATTTCCTCTTCGTGCCCGTTTTGGCCGCCCTGGTCTCGCTTCCGATTTCGATGAACGGACTCGGGATCCGGGAGGGGGCGTCGGTGGTTCTATTTCAGATGGCGGGGCTGACGCGGGAGCAGGCGTTCACGATCCCGTTCGTCACCTATCTCATGGCGGTCTTCATCAGCCTTCTCGGCGGGTTCATCTTCGTCACGCGGTCGCCGCGTCGCGCCCTGGCTCGCAAGCTGGAGGCGCGGCGGGAGAAGCGGGCGGGGGGAACCGGTTCCATCGGTAGGGAGGACTCTCGGTGAATTCATGGAAGCGGTGGCACGCGATCTTCGGCGCGCTCGCCTTCGCGGTGCCGCTCTTCGTCTTCGTCCGCACGCTGACCGCCACCGTCCCGTTTTGGGATTCGGGCGAGTACATCGCGACCTCCCGGATCCTGGGGCTCCCGCACCCGCCGGGGAACCCGGTCTACACGATGCTCGGGCGAATCATCGGCCTCATCCCGATCGCGAACATCGCCCAGCGCGTCAATTTCATGAGCGCCCTCGCCTCGGCGCTGACCTGCTTCTTCACCTACCTCGTCGTGGTTCGCACGCTCCGGCGCACGTTCGAGGAGAAGTTCGAGTCGGGCGCGACCTGGCTCGCCTGCCTGGTCGGGGGATTGACGGCATCGTTCTTCGTCGCCTTCTCCTCGTCGTTCTGGGACAGCGCCATCGAGGCGGAGGTCTACTCCCTCTCCTCGGCCCTCATCGCCTTCACGATGTGGCTGGCGTTCCGCTGGTGGGATCGAATCGATAAGCCGGGAAACGACAAACTGCTGGTCCTGATCACCTACGTCCTCGCCGTCTCCACGGGAGTCCATCTCGGGACGATCCTCGTGGCGCCGGGCCTTCTCCTCCTGCTGGCGCTGATCCGCCCCCACTATTTCAAGTCGGGCCGCTTCTGGGCGTCGGCGCTCCTCATGCTCGGCACGCTCGCCTTCCTGGGGATCGCCGAGCGCGCCGCGTGGAGACCGCCTCCGATCGTGCTCGTCCTCCTCGTCGGGGGGCTCGCCGCCTTCCTGATTTCGCGCCGCGACCGGCTGGTGCGCGACAACCTGGCGACCTGGTGGGCCCTGGCGGTCCTGGTCGGGTTCTCGGTGCAACTCTTCCTCTGGATCCGCAGCCAGCAGATGCCGGCGATCAACGAGGGAATGCCGGCCACCTTCGAGGCCTGGAAGGACTACCTCCTGCGAAAGCAGTACGGCCCCTCCAATCCGTTCGACCGCCGCGCCGATCTCTGGTATCAGATCACGCACATGTACGGCCGGTACGTCGGGGAGCAGTGGCGGATCCTCGACCGGATCGGATCGCTCGATCTCCAGTCGTTCTGGGTGAAGATCGTGAACATGCTCCCCCTCGCGCTCGCGTTCCTGGGCGCGTGGTGGAACGCGCAGCGAGACAAGAAGACGTTTTGGTTCTTCCTGGCGCAGAACGTCATCATGGGTCCCTTCCTGATCTTCTATCTCAACTTCACCGACCACGAAGTGCGCGAGCGCGACTACTTCTTCACCAACTCGTATCACTTCATCGCCATCTGGATCGGCATGGGGGCGGCCGCCTTCCTGCACGCCGTCTCGGAGGCGATCGCGCCGTCCGCGGCAAAGGGGGTGGCCCCGTCCCGCGCCGTCGCGGATCCGGGCCCGCTGCCGGCCGCGCCGGCCGCGGCGTGGATCGTCGCGATCGCGCTAGTCGGCTTCTCGGCCCTTCCCGCGCGCGCCGGATGGTTCGAGCACGACCGGTCGAACTTCTGGATCGCCCAGAACTACGCCTACAACATGCTCGCGCCACTCGCGCCGAACGCGATCGTGATGACGAACGGGGACAACGACACGTTCCCGCTCTGGTACATCCAGGAGGTGGAGGGCTTCCGGAAGGACGTCCGGGTCGTGAACATGAGCCTCCTGAACACGCCCTGGTACATCCTGCAACTGAAGAACCTCGAGCCGAAGGTCCCGTTCTCCTACACCGACAAGGAGATCGAGAAGCTCTATCCCTATCAGGACGAGAAGACGGGACAGGTCGTCTGGGTAAAGGACATGGCCGTGAAGGACATGATCGCGGCGAACGGGTGGAAGAAGCCGGTCTACCTGGCGGTCACCGTTCCCGATAAATTGGGGATGGAGCGGCAGATGACGCTCGAGGGACTGGTCTACCGGATCTCGCCCCAGCCCGCCACCCGAGAGATCGACCTCGAACGGACGATGAAGAACCTCTACGAGGTCTTCAAGTACCGCGGACTGCTCGACGCGAACCGGAATTTCGACGCGTCGGTATACAAGGACGAGAACGCGATGCGCCTGGTGCAGAACTACTCGATGGCGCACGTCGAGGCGGCCTATCAGCTGCAGCTGCTCCAGCGCGTCCCGGAAGCGATCACGGTTCTCGAGGACGCACGGAAGATCTCGCCCGACTTTCCCGGGCTGATCGAGGCGCTCGGACGGCTCTACGACCAGGCCGGGGACGCCGCGAAGGCGGAGGTCCTCTACCGGGAGGGTCTGCAGCGCTTCCCGAACTCGCCCGAGCTGTACTATCACCTCGGCACGCTGGCGTACCGGCGCGGTTCGGTGGACGAGGCGGTGCAGCACCTGCGCCGCGCGACCCAGCTGAGCCAGCAGTATTTCGACTGGTTCAGCGCCCTCTTCACCGTGCTCTGGCAGTCGGGGCAGAAGGAGGAGGCGCTCGAGGTGCTCCGCACCTGGCTGCGTGCCCATCCGGAGGACCAGCAGACGGCGGAGGAGATCGGGCGGTTCGAGGATTCGCTCCGGACTGGGGCCTCTCGCCTGGAGGATCGACTCCGGCCCTCGGGCTCGCGGGCCGGGGTCCGTTGAGAGGCCCATGCGCGCGCTCGTGACGGGGGCAGCCGGCTTCATCGGCTCCTCGCTCGTCGACGCCCTGCTCGACGCCGGGGCGGAGGTGGTCGGCGTCGACGCCTTCACCGGCAACTACGCCGCGGCCCGGAAGCGGGCCAATCTGGAGGGCGCGCTCAACCGGCGCGGGTTCCGCCTCGTGGAGGCCGATCTGCGCCACGCGGAGCTGGAGCCGCTCGTGGAGGGCGCGACGCACGTCGTGCATCTCGCCGCGCTTCCCGGCGTGAGGGCCAGCTGGGGCGAGGCGTTCCGCGAGTACGCCGAGCACAACGTCGTCGGCACGCAGCGTCTGCTGGAGGCGGTACGCGCCGCGGGCGGCGTCGAGCGCCTGGTGGCGGCGTCGAGCAGCAGCATTTATGGAATGCCCCGGCGCTTCCCGACGCCCGAGGACGAGCCGCCGCGCCCGCTCTCGCCCTACGGCGTGACGAAGGTGGCGACCGAGTCTCTCCTGCAATCCTATCGCGCGTCGTTCGGCATTCCCGCGGTGGCGCTTCGCTACTTCACCGTCTACGGACCTCGCCAGCGCCCCGACATGGGAATCCACCGCTTCTTCGAGGCGGCGCGCGGCGGGACGCCGGTGACGGTTTTCGGCGACGGCAAGCAGACGCGCGATTTCACGTTCGTGGACGACGCGGTTCGCGCCACCATCGCCGCGATGACGCAGCCCGTTCCCGAGCCGGCGTACAATGTCGGAGGCGGGCATCGGGTGGCCCTCGGCGGCCTCCTCGATTCGATCGCGGAGGTGTCGGGCCGGCCGCTCGCGCGCCGCCACGTGGAACCGCAGGCGGGCGATCCGCGCGACACCTCGGCCGACACCGCGCTCGCGCGGCGGGATCTCGGATACGCGCCGGCGACGGCGCTCCTCGACGGACTTCGGAGGCAATGGGAATGGCAGCGGAATCTGACGGCGGCACCGGCGTGAGCGCCCCCGATCTCACGGTCCTCATCCCCGCCTACAACGAGGCGGAGAATCTCCGCCCGCTTCTCGAGAAGCTGGTGAAGGACGTCGCCCCGCTCGGGTTCTCCATGGAGATCGTGGTCCTCGACGACGGCTCCACCGACGGCACGCTGGAGGCGACGCGCGCCCTTCGCGGCGTCATCCCGGGGCTCCACGTCGTCTCCTTCCGCCGCAATTTCGGAAAGTCGGCCGCGCTCTCCGTCGGCTTCCGGGAGGCGCGCGGCCGCTTCGTCGTCACCATGGACGCCGATCTCCAGGACGATTCGGCCGAGATCGGTCCGCTCCTCGGCAAGATTGGCGAGGGTTACGATCTCGTTTCCGGCTGGAAGCAGAGGCGGCAGGATCCGATCTCGAAGACCATTCCCTCGAAACTCTTCAACCGCGTCACCGCGATGATGACCGGCGTGTCGCTCCACGACATGAACTGCGGCCTCAAGGCCTACCGCGCCGACGTGGTGAAGAGCGTGAAGCTGCGGGGAGAACTCCACCGCTTCATTCCGGTGCTCGCGCACTGGAACGGATTCCGCGTCACCGAGATCCGGACCGTCCATCATCCGCGGCTTCACGGATCGACGAAGTTCGGGGCGTCCCGCTTCGTGAATGGATTCCTCGATCTCCTCGCCGTCATGTTCATGACGACCCAGAGCACGCGGCCGCTCCACCTCTTCGGCCGGCTCGGGATCCTCGTGGCCTTCCTGGGCGGCTGCGCCACGCTCTGGGCCTCCTTGCCGTGGTTCCTGGGAGAGGGATTGCGCCTCCGGCCGATGCTCGTCTTCGGGCTCGTCCTCATCGTGCTGGGGATCCAGTTTCTCTCGCTCGGCTTCCTCGGCGAGCTGATCGCCGGCACGCGCGCCCAGGATCCCGACTATCCGGTTCGGGAGCGCTTCTAGCGCTCCGGCGCCCGCGCATGGCGTCGGCCCCCGCTTCGAGAAGGCGCCCATGAAGATCGCGCTCCTCGGCCCGACCTACCCGCACCGCGGCGGGATCGCGCACTACACCACGCTCCTCTCCCGCGCCCTCGCGGAGCGGATCGGCGCCGCGTCGCTCTCCATGATCTCCTTCCGGCGCCTCTATCCCGGTTTTCTCTTCCCGGGCACGACTCAGTTCGACGCGAGCGGCGAGGCGTTGAAACCTCCGGTCGAACCGGAGGCGACGCTCGACAGCATCGGGCCGCTCTCGTGGTTCGCCGCGGGGCGGCGGCTTCGCTCCCTGAGGCCCGATCTCCTCGTCGTGCCGTGGTGGCACCCCTTCTTCGGTCCCTCCCTCGGCACGGCGGCGCGGGCGGCGCGGCCGCGAGGTACGACGGCGCCGAAGCGGATCTTCCTCTGCCACAACGTCGAGCCGCACGAGGCCACACCGCTCGATCGCGCGCTCTCCTCCTACGGACTCGGCGCCGCGGACGGCTTCCTGGTTCACGCGCGCGCGGAGGAGGAACGGCTCCGGTCCCGCGCCCACGGGCGTCCCGTCCGCGTCCATCCGCATCCGACCTACGAGGTCTTCAGCCGCACGCCGCCCGACCGGGAGGCAGCCCGCGCCGCGGTCGGAGCGCGAGGGAAGACGATCCTCTTCTTCGGATACGTGCGCCCCTACAAGGGGCTCGCCGATCTCCTGGAGGCGCTCCGCCTGGCGCGGCCCGACTCGTGGGACACGCTCCTCGTGGTCGGGGAGTTCTACGAGCCGCGCGAACGCTACGCCGCGGCGCTCGACGATCCGGCGCTGCGCGGGAAGGTGGTCGTGGTCGACCGCTACGTCGCGAACGAGGAGGTCGCGTCGTACTTCGCCGCGGCCGACGTGGTGGCGCTCCCGTATCGCTCGGCCACCGGCTCGGGGATCGCGCAGGTCGCCTACGGCGCCGGCGTCCCGGTGATCGCGACGCGGACCGGGGGGCTGGAGGAAGTCGTGGAGGAGGGGGCCACGGGTCTCCTCGTCCCGCCCGAGGATCCCGCGGCGCTCGCCCGCGCGCTGGAACGCTACTTCGACGACAACATGGCGGGGCCGCTGCGTGAAGGAGTCGCGCGGGCCCGCGCGCGGTACGGCTGGGGGGCGCTCGTCGACGCGCTTCTGGAGCTGGCGGGGGAATGCCGGTGACCGCGTCGGTCGCGCCCGTCTGGGCCGTCGTCCTCGCCTTCAATGAACTCGACTACACGCGCGAGTGTCTCCGTTCGCTCCGCGCGCTCGATCCCGCACCCGACCACGTGCTCCTGGTGGACAACGGCTCCGGCGACGGAACGCCCGCGCGCGTGCGCGCCGAGTTTCCGGAGGTGGAGGTGCTGGCGCTGGGCGAGAACCGCTGGTTCGCCGGCGGCGTGAACGCGGGATTCGAGCGGGCGCTCCAGGCGGGCGCCGGATCGGTTCTCCTCCTCAACAACGATCTCGTTCTGGAACGGGGAGCGCTCGGCGTCCTGCGCGCGGCGCTGGAGGCGGACCCCGCGCGCGGCGCGGTGAGCCCGAAGCTCTTCCACTTCGAGCCTCCCGACCGGATCTGGTTCGCCGGCGGCATCGTGACGCGCGGCTTCGGCCTCGTCCGCCACCGAGGCGTGAACCGGAAGGACGACGCCTTCCGCGACCGGGCGTGCGCCATCGACTACGTCTCCGGAGCCGCCGTGCTCCTTCGCCGGGAAACGCTCGAGCGGGTGGGCCTCCTCGATCCCGACTACGTCATCTACGTGGAGGACGTCGACTGGTCGGCGCGGGCGCGGAAGGCGGGGTACACGCTCTGGTACGAGCCCCAGGCGAGAGGGTGGCACCACGTCTCGGTCACGAGCGGGGGAGGGCTGACTCCCCTGAAGGCTTACTTCCGGCTTCGAAGCGGCGCGCTCTATCTCTCGCGGCACGAGCCGGCCGCCGCGCGGCCCCTCGCGTGGCTCGCCTACGGCGCCTGGACCGCCTGGCTACTCCTGGGCACCGCGTGGCGCCGCGACCTCGACTCGGCGGGCGCGCTTCTCCTGGGGTTCGCCGATTTCACGATGATCCTTCTCGGCGGCCGAGCGCCCGTTCGTAGGCCCGAAGGGTTCGCGAGGCGAGCGCGTCGACGCTGAATCGGGCGGCCCGCTCCCGCCCCCTGGTCTCCAGCTCCCGAAGCGGCGCGGGGTCGTCCACGGCGCGGCGGAGGGCGGCGGCCAGCGCCTTCGCGTCCCCCGCGGGAACGACGATCGCGGCATCCCCGACCACCTCCGGAAGCGCCCCCCCATCGGTGGTGACGCAGGGCGTTCCCGACGCGAGCGCGAGGAGCGGCGGAATGCCGAAGCCCTCGTAGCGGGACGGGTAGACGAAGAGGGAAGCCCCGGCGAAGAGCGCGGGGAGATCGGCGTCGGGCACGTATCCGGGGAAGACGGCGTTGACCCGGAGCGTCGCCGCCATCGTCTCGCACGCCTGCTCGTGCTCGTTTCGCCCTCCCGCCAGGACGAGCGTCGGACCGCTCCCGTCCGGGAAGGCCGCGGCCATCGCCGCGAGGAGCGTGAAGAGCCCCTTCCGGGGGTCGAAGCCTCCCACGTAGAGCCAGTAGGGATCGCCGAACGTGCGGCGGTTCTCCGCCGCCTGGGCCGGACTCGCGGTCCCGAACCATCGCGGCAACGCGTTTGGAACGACCTCCACCCGGGGCGCCGCGTCGGGAATGCGGGAGGCGATGTCCCGCCGGCTCGCCTCGCTCACGGTGACGATGACCGCCGCGCGCCGCGCCGAGGCGCGAACGGCGCTCCGATAGAGCGCCTGGTGGAGCCAGGCCGGCTTCGGCCATGGCACGTCCCGTGGGAGCCTCCAGGGGATGAGATCGTGGAGCGTGAGGACGCTCGGCATCGGGAGCCCGGCCGGCACCCCGTGGTTCCAGGTCGCGTGGTAGAGATCGGGGCGAGGTTCGAGCGAGGCGAGGAGACGGGGGAGTACCCGGCCCTCCCACCGGATCCGCTGCCCCGTCGGACCCTCGACGCGCACCGGAATGCTCTCGGGGACGCGCCCGGGAAGGACGGGGCGATCGGAAAGCCCGACGTAGGAAACGCCCAGCCGGGGTACTTCTTCCAGGAGCTGCATGATCTGAAGGCCGACGCCGCCCGCGAATTCGAGGGCCAGCGGCCGGAGGTCGATGGCGACGCGAAGGGAAGCGCTCACGGCGCCACGCTACGGGAGCCGGGGTTCCAGGTCAACCGGCGCCGTTCGGCGCATCCGCCGCCTTGACTTCACCTTGCGCCGCCCGGTAGCCTGGAGGGGTGCGTGAACGCGGAGGCGGCCGTGCGTCCCACCTGGGACGTCGTATGGGTGAGTGACATCCCGTGGTCGGGCCTCTGGCAACGGCCGCAGCAGCTCGCGACTCGCTTCCCCGAGGACGTCCGGATCCTGTTCGTCGAGCCATGGACGCTCGGCGCGGCTCCCGCGTGGTCTCCGCAGGAGGTCGCGCCGCGTATCGCGCGGATTTCGTTTCCGTTCCTTCCGCTCCACGCACGGGATCTCCGGCTTCGCCGTCTGGCGTATCGCCTCGGCTCGTCGGCGCCCGCCACGTCGATGCTCTTCGGCGCCCAGCGCCTCTGGGCGCGACGCTGGCGCGGCTTCGGCCGCGATGGAGCGCGCCGGCTGGTGCTGGCGGAGAACTTTCTCGCCACGCCGTTCCTCGACGCGTGGCGTCCCGATCGGATCGTCTACGACATGATCGACGCGCCGCTTCACTTCGCTCCCGTGCCGCCGCGGCTGGTGCCGCAGTGGGAACGGCTGCTCGCGCGCGCCGACCGGGTAGTCGTCACGTCGGAGACGCTCGGCTCGCTGGCGCGGTCGGGGGGCGCGAAGACGCCGCTCCTGATCGGAAACGGCGTTGAGGCGGAGCGCTTCGATCCGGGCCGCGTCGCTCCGGCGACGCTCCCGGGAGATCCGGCGGAGCCGGCACTCGGCTACGTCGGCTCGCTCCATTCGTGGTTCGATGTCGATCTCGTGTCGGCGCTGGCGGCGGCGATGCCCGAGGCGCGCATCGTCCTCGTCGGTCCGGCGCCTCCCGAAACGGCGGCGACGCTCACGCGGCTCGTCGCGTCGCGCCCGAATCTCCACTGGATGGGGCCGCGGCCGTACGCCGAGGTACCCGGGCTGGTGCGCGCGTTCCGCGTGGGACTGATCCCGTTCCGCCGGACTCCGCTCACGGAGGCGGTGAATCCCGTGAAGCTCTACGAGTACGCGGCGGCCGGAGTCCCGACCGTCACGACGCGGTTCAGCGACGACGTGGACGCCTGGAGCGACGCGGCGCGCGTGGCCGACGGCATGGAGGCATTCGTCACGGCGTGCCGGGAAGCGACGGCCGCCACGCCCGACGTGGAACGGCTGCGCGCGTTCGCGCGCCGGCACGATTGGGGCGCCATCGCCGCGCGATTCGTCGCGGCCTGTCTGGAGGAGGCGGCGTGAAGCAGTCGATGGGCTGGCGGTGGGCGTACGGGGCGACCGCGTTCCTCGTGCTCGTCTTCTTCTATCCGATCGTCTTCGGAAAGGTCTTCCTCTCGCCCGACTCGGTCGCTCCCGCGGGCTTCTCGAAGATCGCCATGGATGCCCTGACGCAGCGCGGCGTCTACGCGCTCTGGAATCCCTATCACTTCCTCGGCATGCCGTCGTTCGGAAGCCTGGCGCACATTCCGTACGTCTACCCGCCCGACGTGATCTTCGGATTCCTGAACGGGACGCTCGGATTCCCCGATCTCACCTGGCTCGTCACGCACTACCTCTTGCTCGCGCTCGGCATGGTGGCGCTCCTGCGCGCGTTGGGGGCGGGGCCGGAGGCGTCGGCGATCGGCGCCACCACGCTGGCGCTGACGCCGAATCTCGTGGCGGTCGGCGCGTTCGGACACGGCAGCCAGATCATGACCGCCGCCTACCTGCCGCTCCTCTTCCTCCTCTACGACCGCTTCGCGCGCCGCGGCTCCCTGCTCGCGCTGTCGGCCTTCGCGCTCGCCGCCGCGATGCAGCTCCTGCGCGGGCACGTACAGATCGTCTTCTACAGCTGGCTCGCGCTCGGCCTCTACGCGATCTTCCTGTCGGTGGCGGCGTTCCGCGAGGGGCGCCGGCCGGAGGGATGGCGCGCGCTCACCGGGCTCGCGGCCGGCCTCGCGCTCGGCTTCGGCATGAGCGCCTTCCTCTACCTGCCGATCCGCGACTACGCGGCTCATTCGATCCGGGGCGCGGGAGCGGGCGGCGGCGCCGGATTCGAGTACGCCACGTCGTGGTCGTTCCATCCGAAGGAGATGCTGACCTTCCTCGTTCCCTCCATGTTCGGATTCGGCGGGTCGACCTACTGGGGCGCCATGCCGTTCACCGATTATCCGAACTACATGGGGATCGTTCCGCTGGCGCTCGCGGTCTACGGCGCCGTCCGGCTGCGCGGAACGATGCGCGCGTTCCTCGTCGCGCTGGCGGGCGTCTCGCTCCTCATCTCGTTCGGCAAGCACTTCGCTCCGCTCTACGCGCTCCTCTACGATCATCTCCCGTTCTTCAACAAGTTCCGCGTTCCGGTGATGATCCTCGTGCTGGTTCAGTTCGCCACCGCGGCCCTGGCGGCGCTCGGCATCGACCGCGCGCTCCGCCTACCCGAACCGGGGAAGCGGATGGCGCCCGCGGCCGCCGCCTCCGCCGCGGCCGGTCCGTGGTGGCGAGCCTGCGCCATGGCGGTCGCCGGAGCCATCGGAGGGATCGTGCTCTTCCAGGCCCTCCGCCCCTCGCTCGAGGCGGCGGCGGCCGCGAGCCGGCCGAACATGAATCAGGGCCTCGCGCGGCTCGCCCTCGACATGGCCTCCATCGATCTCCTCAAGTCGGGCATCCTCCTCGCGCTCGGCCTCGCGGCCATCGCGTTCTACCGCGCGGGGCGAATCGGAAAGAGCGTCGCGGCGGGAGCGCTCCTCCTGATCACCGCGGGGGATCTCTGGACGCTCGACCGGCGGATCATGGATCCGCAGATCGGAACCAAGGCCGAGTACGCCGAGTACTTCGCCGAGACGCCCGAGGTGACGTTCCTCCGCGGCGACTCGACGCAGTTCCGCGTGCTCCCGCTCGAGTGGAACGACGCGCGCCTCGCCTCCTTCGGCGTGGCGTCGGTGCTCGGCTACCACCCGGCGAAACCGCGGCTCTATCAGGCCTTCGTCGACACGATCGGCATGAACAGCCTGGAGACGTTCCAGATGCTGAACACCAAGTACCTGATGTCCCCGGACTACTACCCGCCGGCCGTGCAGGGCTTGCGCCTGCGCCACGACGGCCCGGTGAAGATATACGAGATCGAGGGCGTCTTGCCGCGAGCCTTCGTCGTCCACCGCGTCCGCCCCGTGCGCGACGAGTCGATGGCGCTCGCGGTGTTTCGCGCCCACGGGGTCGATCCGCGGCTGGAGGCGGTCTGGCTGAAGCCCGATCCGCTGCCGCTGCTCGCCGATCCGACGCTTCCCGATTCGGTGCGGCTCCTCCGCTTCGATTTCAACGACGTGGAGTACAGCGTGTCGACGAACGCGCCGGGCCTTCTCGTGACCGTCGATCAGTGGGATCCCGACTGGAGCGTCACGATCGACGCGAAGCCGGCCGACCTGGAGCGGGTGAACTACTTCATGAGAGGCGTGTTGATTCCCCCGGGGGTCCACATCGTCCGGTTCCACTACATGCCGCGGGCCCTCCGCGCCGGCATCCGGATTTCGGCGGGCTCCCTGGCGGTGACGATCCTCCTGGCCGGGCTCGGGCTCGCCGCGAGCCGCCGGCGCCGCGTGGGGCCGCCGCCCGCGGCGGTGGAGAGCGCTCCTCCGCCCGGGGAGAAGAGAAAGGGGCCGCGCGCGTGAAGGCGCTCGTCATCATCCCGACGTACAACGAGCGGGAGAACCTCACCGAACTCCTGCGGCAGATCTTCGTGCTCGGTCTCCATGTGGAAGTGCTCATCGTGGACGACAACTCGCCCGACAGCACGGGCGAGCTGGCCGATCAGATGGCCGCGGCCGATCCGCGCGTCCACGTGCTCCACCGCCCCGGCAAGATGGGGCTGGGCTCGGCCTATGTGACCGGCTTCCGCTACGCCCTGGAGCGGGACTACGAGGCGATCTTCGAGATGGACGCCGACTTCTCGCACAACCCCGAGAGTCTGCCGGTCTTCTTGAAAGAACTGGAAAACGCCGACCTCGTTCTCGGGTCGCGCTATCTCCACGGCGTGACCGTGGTCAACTGGCCGCTCTCCCGCCTCATCCTCTCCTACTTGGCGAACGTCTACAGCCGCGTCATCACCGGCATGCCGATCAAGGACGCCACCGGCGGCTACAAGTGTTTCCGGCGCCAGGTGCTGGAGGCGATCGACTTGAGCCGCGTGAAATCGGACGGCTACGGGTTCCAGATCGAGATCAACTTCAAGGCGTTCCGGAAGGGATTCCGGATCAAGGAGATCCCGATCCTCTTCGTCGACCGGCGCGCCGGCGAGTCGAAGATGTCGCGGAAGATCGTCTGGGAGGCCGCCTACATGGTCTGGCGCCTGCGCCTCCTCGACCTCATCGGGGCGCTGTAGCCCGCGTTCCCATGGGCGTCACCCTCGTCGTCGTCCACTATCGCACCCGGGAGCCGCTCGCCCGGCTCCTCGCCTCGCTGCGCGCGGCGCGGCCCGCTCCGATCCGCGAGATCGTGATCGTGAACAACTCGGGGGAGCCGCTCGACGACCTCGCGGCAACCTCGGGGCTTCCGACGCGCGTCCTCTCGCCGGGGGAGAATCTCGGCTACGCGCGGGGCGTGAATCTCGGCATCCGCGCGGCGACCGAGGAGGACGTCCTGATCCTGAACCCGGACGTCCAGGTGACGCCGGGCGCGGTGGAGGCGCTTGTCCGCTGCGCCGAGGAGCGTCCCCGGGCCGGCATCGTCGCGCCGAAACTCGTCTTTCCGGACGGAACGCTTCAGCTTTCCGCCCGGCGCTTCTACAATGCGAGGACGCTTCTCCTCCGGCGGCTCCCGCTGGGACCGCTGGCCGAGAAGTCCCGGGCCGTCCGGGAGCATCTGATGGCCGACTGGGATCATGATGAGACCCGCCCCGTCGACTGGGCGCTGGGGGCGGCGCTCTTCGCCCGGCGATGCGCGATGCGCGACGTCGGCCTCATGGACGAGCGTTACTTTCTCTACTTCGAGGACGTCGACTGGTGCCAGCGCATGTGGCGCCACGGCTTCGAAGTGGTCTACTGCGCCGAATCGCGCATGGTGCACGAGCACCAGCGCGCCAGCGCGCGACTCGAGCCCCGGTCGTGGAGGGCCCACCTGGCCGGGCTCCTCCGCTTCGCGGAGAAGTGGAGCGCCGTCCTCTACGCCGTGAGCCTGTACCGCCGCCGTATCTTGCAGGGCGCCGCCCTCGCAGGCGACCTCGTCGCCGTCTCCGCCGCGTTCCTCGCGGCGTACGGTTTTCGCCTGCTCCTCGACCCGTGGTTCGGGAAGCCGATCTTCCCGCTCCCGAGCTACGCGGGGCTCTTCGTCTTCACCGTCGCCATGACGATCGCGGCGCTGGCCTGGAACGGGCTCTACCGCCGGCTCGCCTTCACCGACAGCATCGACCGCGTCTTCTCCCTCGGCCGCGCCGTCGTGCAGGCGGGGCTCTTGGTGCTGGCGGCGACCTTCTTCTTCCAGACGCCGCGCTTCTCCCGTTTCCTCGTTCTCCTCCTCGGGCCGCTCTGCTTCGGCATGCTGGTCGTGTCGCGCGTCGCCATCGAGCGCGCGGGCTCCGGGGCGCGACGGCACGGATTCGCCTTCCGGCGCGTCCTCCTGCTCGGAAGCGGCGACGCCGTGGCGCGCGCGAGGGCGGCCCTGGAGGCGGCGCGCGGCGAGGGATTCGAGCCGCTTCGGGCGGAGTACTCGGGGCCCGAGGGAGAGCCGCCGGAAGCCGCCGCGGCGCGGCTCCGGGCGCTTGTCGCGAGCGAGCGGATCCAGATCGTCCTGCTCGTCCCCGACGAACACGAACTACCGCACCTGCTCGCGGTCGGAGCGGCGCTCCGCGAGTGCGGGGCGGCGATCTGGTGGGCCGGCGCCGCCGCGCAGCTCGCGCCGCTCGGCGCCAAGTCGCGGCTCGGTCCGCTCGACGCGGTGCTCCTCCACACGCCGTCGCGCGGGCTCGGCCCGCGGACGCGGAAGCGGATGAGCGATCTCTTCCTGTCGTTCCTGGTGGCGCCGTGGCGCTGGCGCGGGCTCCGCGCCTACCTCGCGGCGCACGAGGCGCCGCTCCGTCCCGCCGACGCGTGGCGGCAGGTCTGGGCCGGAGAGCGCTCCTGGGTCGGGCGCAGCCGTTACGAGGCCGATCGCTGGGCGGAAATCCCTTCGTGGGCGCGGCTCGCGCTCCAGACACTTCGTCCGGGGGTCGTCTCTCCCGCGCCACCGAACGGGAGCGGCGCCGGCCGCGCCGCGCGCGTCGAGTCGGAGCTGGCCTATCTCTCGAAATTCTCGATGGCCGAGGACCTGCGCCTTTTCCTGCGCGCGACCCGGGGAAGGGAGCCGCGATGATCCCGATCCGGGGACTCGCGGCGACGTGCGCGTCGCTCCTCCTCGCGGCGGCCGCGCTTCCGGGCGCAGCCGAAGGGGCGACGCGGCTCTTCGTCGTGAATCACGTCGCCTCGAACGACGTGCGCGCCGCGGCGCCGTGGGGGGCATCGCTCGCCCTCGCGACGAACGGTGGCCTCGTCTTCGCCGACAGCGCGACCGGGGCGACCCGTAAGATCCTTCGCCAGGGCGGCGGACTTCCCTCGAACAACCTCCTCGCGGTCACCGCGAGTCCCGGAGGACTGCTTTGGATCGGCACCGCCGACCGCGGCATCGCGCGGATGCGCCCCGACGGAGGCTTCCTGCGAACGCTCACTTCGTTCGACGGACTCCCGAGCGACCGCGTGCAGGCCTTTTTCCGCACGGGCGACAGCATCTGGGTCGCGACGAGCGGCGGCGTCGCTCTCTTCACGGAGAATCCCGCGAACGGCCAGATCGCGCTTCGCCGCTCCGACTCCAGGGCCAGCACCGGCGGCGCGCTCGTGAGCGACGACGTGACCTCCTTCGCCGTCCGGAGCGACACGCTCTGGTGCGGCACGAACGCGGGACTCTCCACCTTCGCGTCGGGAGTCTGGAGCGCTCGCGTCGGGGTCGCCTCCGAGCGCGTGCAGGCGCTTCTCCTGGATCGCGACTCGCTCTGGATCGGCACCAAGACGGGATTGCGCGTTTACGCCGGCGGTGCCGCCGTGTCGCGCGGCCTCGGAATCGAGACGCTGGCCTTGGGGGCGATCCCCGCCGGCGTGGGTCGCGGAACCCCGATCGGCCCCTATGTGCTGTCGCCCGACGGCGCCGAATCGTCGCTGGGGCTCGCGGGGCTTCCGATCGCGCGCGTGCAGGCTCTCCTCGCGACGCCGTCGTCCCGAGTCGTCGCGGGGACGAACGCGGGACTGGCCCGTCTGGTCGGCGGAACGACTCCCTGGGAGCCGGTCCGCAGCGCCGGCCCCGAGTGGAACGGCGGTTCGCGTGTGTCGGCGGGAGGGCAGAACGTCTGGATCACGCTCGGGAACGCGGTGCCGCCCGGAATCGGCATCGGGAGCGTGATGCGGTACGACGGAACGTCGTGGTCGGTTCTCACGAGCGCGTCGACCGGGGGGAATCTGCAGTCTGCCGGCGCCATCGGAGTGCTGGCGGCGCGCGACGGCCGCGTCTGGGTCGGGCATTGCTGCTCGGGGTCGCTCGGCTCCTCGCGTCCGCGCACCGACCGCTGGGATCCGGCCGGCGATGTCTGGGACCTCCCGGCGGCCTACAACATCTACACCTTCGCGCAGGCGCCGTCGGGACGCGTCTTCGCCGCCGGGGTCGAATACGAGAACGGGGTCTACCTCTTCGACGGGACGACGGCCGCGCTGCTCGACTCCCTGACGCCCGACAACACGAGCGCGGGGCTGACGCGGAACAATCTTCGCGGCATCTCCTTCGACGGCGCGGGCCGCGCGTGGATCGCCACGGTGGACAACGGCGTCGATCGCTGGAACGGAAACGGAACCGACGATCGCGGCGACGACGTCTGGACGCACTTCGCCGGCGCCGGCTTTCCAAGTCTCCAGTCCACGGCGATCGCGGCCATCTCGGCCGGCGACGTCTGGGTCGGGACGCGCGGCGGCGCCGTCCGGATCGTGAACGACGCCGTCGATCTCTCGGCCACCTCGCGGTTGAACGCCGCGATCGGAAGCGCGGCCGTGAACGACCTGGCGGTCGACGGCGACGGTGGGGTCTGGATCGCGACCGGAGGCGGGCTGACGCGCGTTTCCCCGACGGGCGTCATCGAGCCGTTCGGCGCGGCCGACGGACTGGCGGACGACGACGTGGTGGCGCTCGCCTGGGACGGTTCGCGCGAGATCCTCTGGGCGGTCACCGCCGGCGGCGTCTCCGAGATCCATCCGAGCGGCTCGGGACGCACGGCCTTCGACGACGGAAGCTACGTCTATCCCAATCCCGTCGCGGAGGCGAACGCTCCGGTTCGCCTCGGCGGAATCGCCGGCGAGGTCCGCGGCGAGATCCGCGATCTGGCCGGAAACCGGCTCCAGTCGTTCCGCGCGAATCCGGCCGCCCCCTCCGTCTGGGACCTCCGCGACGAGCGCGGGGCGATCGTGGCGCCTGGCGTCTATCTCGTCGTCCTGCGCCAGGGCGACATCACGCGCGTGCTGCGCGTCGCGGTCACGCGATGATCGTGCTCCACCCGCGCCGGACGCGATGAAGTTCGAGTCTCCGCTCGTCCTCGCGTCGCCCCCCGATCCCGCCCGCTGGGATGCGCTCGTGACACGCGCGCCCGGGGCGAGCGTCTTTCACACCTCGGACTGGGCGAAGCTCTGGACCGACGAATGGCCCGGCGCACGCTGGGAAGCGCTCGTCGTCGAAGAGGGCGGGGAGTACGTGGCGGGAGTCGGAGCGATCGTTCGCCGGCGCGGTCCGTTTCGCACGGTGGACGCCATGCCGTTCGCCACCTACGGGGGGCCGCTCGTCCGAACGGGACACCCCGACCCGCGCGGCCTCGCGACGGCGCTCCTGGAGGGATTCGCCCGGTGGATCGGCGGCGCGTTCGTGCTCCGTGCGTCGCTGGCGTGGTACCAGGGCGATCGCGAGGCGTTTCCCGAGCGACTGGAACCGATCGATTCCTTCACGCACGTGCTGCCGCTCTCCGCCGACTACGAGGAGGTGGCGTCGCACTTCACTCCCTCCACGCGGCGGCTGGTTCGGCAGGCCGACGAGAGCGGGCTCGCCTTCGAGGTGGCCGACACGCTCGAGAAGGTCCGGGCGTTCTACGATCTCGCCGTGGAAACCGTGCGGCGCCGCGGCGGCACGCCGAAGCCGCGCTCGCTCTACGAGCGGATCTTTCACGATCTCGCTCCGAAGGGAATGGGGCGCTATCACCTCGTTCGCCACGGCGAGGAGGTGGTGGCGGGAAGCCTCCACTTCTTCCACGAGGGCGTGGCGACGAACTGGCTCCCCGTGTCGCGCGAGGCGGCGTGGCCGCTCCGGCCCAACAACTTCCTCATCGCCGGCATCCTGGAAACGCTCAGCGCCGCCGGCTATCTCGAATACAACTTCGGTTCCTCGCCCGCCGACGCGGCGGGCCTCATCCGGTACAAGGAAGGATGGGGGGCGCGCCGCCGCCCGATTCTTCTCGCGGGGCGCCGCTCGGGACTCCACCGGCGTCTCCGCCCATAGGCGATCGGGTGCGGATCCTCCTTCTCTCGCACGCGCCGTCGATCCACACGCAGCGGTGGGCGCGCGCGCTCGCGGGAAGGGGACACGAGGTTCGCCTTCTCTCCGTCACGCCGGCTCCCGGCGCCGCCTTCCCGGGAGAACCGATCGGGTGGTCCGGCGCCCCGGTGCCGTTCCCGTTTCTCCGCTACGCGGCCGCGCGGGCCGGCGTGCGGCGCGTCCTCGCGACCTGGAAGCCCGACGCGACCGTGGCGCACTTCCTTCCGAACTACGGATTCCTCGCCGCCCTCGCCGGCGCGCGCCCCTTCGTGCTCGTGGCGTGGGGCTCCGATCTCCTGGTGAACGCGCGGCGCACGCCGCTCCACGAGGCGCGGGCCCGCTGGGTCCTCGGCCGCGCCGCGTTGGTGCACGTCGACGCCGAGAATCTCGCGAGCGCCGCGCGCGATCTGGGGGCGCCGCCGGATCGCGTCTGGAGTAGGCCGTGGGGCGTGGAGGTCGACGCGCTCGCGCCGTCCACGGCATGGCGGCGGCGTCTCGAGAGCGCGGGGACGCTCCGGATCCTCTGGAACCGAATGCTGGAGCCTCTCTACGATCCGGAGACCTTCCTGCGCGCGCTGGCGTCGCTGAAGCGGAGTGGCCGCGCGTTCCGGGCCACGATGGCGGGGGACGGACCGCTTCGCGCGGAACTCGAGGCGGCCGCCGCGCGGCTCGGGCTCGGGATAGGGGCCGACGTCCGCTTCGTGGGGCGCGTGGACGAGGCGGCGATGCGCGCGCTCTACCGCGAGCACGAGTTCTACGTCTCCATGTCCCGCTCCGACTCCACGTCGCAGTCGCTACTCGAGGCCATGGCCGCGGGGCTCTATCCGATCGTGAGCGACATTCCGGGGAACGCGCCCTGGGTGCGCGGCGCCGCGGACGCGCGGGAGCGCGCCGGCGACGCGGGGCGCCTCGTGCCGTGCGGCGACGACCGGCTGCTGGCCGAGGCGATCGCGGCGGCGGCGGAGGATTCCGGCGCCGAGGCGCGGATCGCACGCGGCATGGCGCGCGTCCGCGCGGAGGCGGACTGGGCGGAGACGGTCGCGCTCTTCGAAGCGCGGCTCGCCGCGATGGCGCGAGAGGGAAGCCGATGAAGCGCCTCCTCGTCCTCGCCTACTTCTTCCCCCCTCTCGGAGGCGGCGGGTGCCAGCGGACGCTCAAACTCGTCCGCTATCTCGAGCCGAACGGGTGGGCCTCGACCGTGGTGACGGTGCGGGATCCCGACTACTGGATCCTCGATCCGACACTCCTCGAGGAAGTCCCGTCGTCGTGCGAAATCGTTCGCGTGAGCGCGCTCACGTCGCAGCGCCTCCTCCGCCTCCTGGGCGGCGCGGGCGTGCGCCTGGAGGAGCGGCAGGGGGCGCGCCGCGCGGGCGCCTTCCGCGCGCTTCGCGGCTTGCAGCAGCTCGTGGCGATTCCCGACGGCTATCGGCCCTGGGCTCGCGCCGCCGAACGCGCCGCGCGGGCGCTCGTCGCGAAGGGAGGCATCGACGCCATCTGGACCACGTCCTCTCCGGAGAGCGCGCACCTCGCCGGTCTCGGGCTGAAACGGAAGTTCGCGCTCCCCTGGATCGCCGACTTCCGCGATCCGTGGGTGGGGCGCGCCACCTACGCGCCGCCCACCTCGTGGCACGACCGCCGGCACCGCGCGCTCGAAGCGGAAGTCGTGGCCGTGGCCGATCGCGTGACGGTCGTCAGCGAGGCGATGGCGGCGCGATTCCGGGAGCGCTATCCCGCGCTCGCGCCGGAACGATTCGTCGTCCTTCCGAACGGGTACGACCCGGACGACTGGGCGCGCGCGGCGCGGCTGCCCGAGAGCGAGGAGGCGGCGCACGATCGAGCGCGGGGCCGCTTCGTCGTGCTGCACGCGGGACAACTGGCTCACCGTCCCACCGTGGGCGATCTTCTCGCCGCCGCGCGCCGCCTGCTGGATGAATCGCCCGCGCGGCGAGAGACCTTGCGCCTCCGTTTCATGGGCGGCAGCGAGGGCCTGGACGACGCGGCCGTCGCGCGGGCGGGGCTCACCGGCATCGTGGAGGTCGTGCCGTCGCGCCCGCATCTGGAAGCGCTGGCGGCCATGAAGCGGGCGAATCTGCTCGTTCTCCTGGGGCACGGTGGGGACGCGGACACGCAGATCTACACGGGGAAGATCTACGAATACCTCACGAGCGGCCGGCCGGTCGTCAGCGTTCTGGACGAAGGCCCCGCCAGCGACCTGATCGGGCGCTCCGGGAGGGGCGTCGCGTGCCGTCCAGGGGATGTCGACTCCCTTTCAGCAGCCATTCGCACCCCCCTCGCGGCATGGGAACGCCATGAAATCGAGCCGGATTTCCCACTACCAGCGCCCGCCGGGGGGTGGGAACGGCAGCGCATGGCCCGCCAGGCCGCCGAACTCCTCGAACGGATCCTCCCGCGCCCCTAGCCTCCTCGACTCTCCCCACGATTTCCGCTATTCCGTAAGCCTTTGGACTCCATGTAAATAAAATTTCATTCTTTCGAAGGTTCCGCGTTGACACCCCCCCAGGGTGATGCCTAGGATGCGCGTTGGTGGAGGAAAGTGGGGAATTGTGGGAGATGAGCCGGTGCCCTTCCCACCGGCTCCCATGGGCACTCAGAGGCGACACGGGCGAGTCAAGGAATGGCGACCTTCCGCGGTAGCTACGAACACACCATCGATCACAAGGGACGCGTCAGCATTCCGGCGCGTTTCCGCCGCCAGCTGTCCGGCGACGCGAACGAGACGTTCGTCGTCCTGCGCGGTCTCGACACCTGCGTCTCGCTCTATCCCGCCGACGAATTCCGCCACCTCGAGGAGCGCCTTCGCGGCCGCTCCTTCACCGACGAGACGGCGCGCCGGTTCCAGCGCCTCCTCTTCCACGATTCGCGCGACGAGACGCTCGACGCGCAGGGTCGCGTCGCCCTCCCGCCCGCGCTCATCACGCACGCGGAGTTGAAGCACGGCGTGATGGTGAAGGGCGTGCTGGACCACATCGAGATCTGGAATCCCGAGACCTACGAGCGCTACGTCAGCGGCTCGAATCGCACGTACGAAGAAATCGCGGGAGAGCTCCTACTGTGATCGCCGCCACGCTTCGCCGCGACCGTGCCTCGCTCGGAGAACACCCGACCTATCAGTGGGACGCGGCCCGCGACGCCGGCGCGCGCACCATCCGGCTCTACGGGCGCCTGGGCGAGCGCGAGCTTTGCCGCGTCCTCGACGCCATCGTCGAGCGCGCCCGCGCGCCGCGCGACACCGTCACCGTCGACTTCGTCGGCGTCGAGCACGTCGACTTCCGCGCGGTCGCCGACTTCCTGTCCGCGCTGGGACGACTCCGCGATCGCAGCGCCTCGATCTGGATCGTCGGCGCGTCGCCGTACATCCGGCAGCTCATGGACGTCTCGGGAGAGGGATCGCTGCGGCGGGCCCTCTCCGGGGACATCGGCCCCGCCGGAAGCGTGGCCCGGCCGGCGGAAGACGATTTCCGCGCGGCCGAGCGGCTCGCGCTTCGAGCGGGCGCCTGGAACTAGACGGGCCGGCGGAGAGCCGAGCGATGTCCGGGCACGTCCCGGTTCTGCTCCTCGAAGCGGTCCGGCTTCTCATCACCGATCCACGTGGCACCTACGTCGACGTCACGCTCGGCGGCTGCGGGCATTCGGTAGCGATCTTGCACGAGGTGGGCATGGACGCGAGGGTAGTCGGCATGGATTGCGATCCGGCGGCGGTGGAACGGGCCCGCCGGACGCCGCCTGCCCTGGCGCCTCGCTTCACCGCCGTGCGGGCGCGTTTCTCCGAGCTGGAGGCCGCCCTCGAATCGCTCGGCCTCGCCGAGGTGGACGGCATCCTCGCCGATCTCGGCATCTCCTCCACGCAGCTCGACGACCCGGTCCGCGGCCTCTCCTTCGACCGCGAGGGGCCGCTCGACATGCGCCTCGATCCGACCCGACCGGAGACGGCGGACGCCCTGATCGCCCAGGTGGACGACGACACGCTGGCGCGGTGGCTCTCCGAGTATGGCGAGCTTCCGCGCGCGCGCGCCGCGGCCCGCGCCATTCGCCGCCAGCGCCACGCGGTGGGACATCTCACCACGCGCGCGCTTCGCGATGCGCTGGAGCCGCTCTACCACGGCCCGGCCCGGCACCGCCGCCTGGCGCAGGCGTTCCAGGCGCTCCGCATGGCCGTCAACCACGAGCTGGAGGAACTTCGCTCGCTCCTCGACGCGGCCGCCCGCGTCGTCCGTCCCGGCGGCACGCTCGTCGTCATCGCCTACCACTCGCTGGAAGACCGGATGGTGAAGCAGGCTTTCCGGCCGCCTCGCCCGATGGACGCCTGGGAAGAGCCGGCGCCCGAGCCGTGGGAGCCGATCACGCCGAAGCCGATTCGTCCCGACGACGCGGAAGTCCACGACAACCCACGCGCCGGCAGCGCCCGCCTCCGGGCGGCCCGCCGCCGTCCCGGCGGCGCGCCGCGAGGAGGCGTGACATGAGCGGCTACCTTCGTCGCTACCGCCTGGAGCCGCGCCGGAGCCACGGGCTTCTGGTCGCCTGCGTCCTCGTGCTGATGGTCGTCCTCTTCGCCAAGGTCTGGCAGTCGACCGCCGCGAGCACGCTCTCGATGGAGCGGGACAGTCTGCGCCGCGAGGTCCGCGTGCTGGAGAACCGCATCCATCTCTCCTCGGAGCTCCGCGTTCAGGCCGCGCTCCGCGAAGGGCTGGACCACGAGGCGCTCGCCGCGCTTGGTTTTCAAAATCCCGATCCATCGGCCGTGGTGAACATCGACCTCAGCCGGTCGGTGCCGTCCGAAGCGCGGGGCGATAACGGCGCCGTCGCCCGCTTGAGCGGCTTCCTTCGCGGCATCCAGGGAGGGCGCCCGCGCCGCGACGAGGAGCTGCACGCGATTCCGGTCTCCTCGCCGATTTCCTCCGACGAGCCGACCTCGAAGGGGGCGCGGTGAGCCCGAAGGACCGGAATCGCCTCCGCGCGATCGCGCTCCTCGGGCTGGTGGCCTCCGCGGTCCTCCTGGCGCGCCTGGTGCAGATCCAGTTGATCGGGCATGAGCGCTACGCCCGCGACGCGCGCTCGCAGCAGACGCGCCGCGTGATCCTGGAGCCGGAGCGCGGCCGCATCTTCGACCGCCACCTCCGCCCGCTGGCCGAAAACGTCGACCTGAGCCAGATCTCCGTCCGGCCCGGAGAGGTGCGGAATGCGGGCGCCGTCGGCGACTTCATCCGCGAGAACGCGGGGGCCACGGGCGTGCGGAAGTTTCGCCAGGGGCGCGCCCATCGCCGCGTCTACGTGCGGATCGCGGCGCAGCTGAAGCCGGAGAAGGAACTGGCGCTCAAGACGACGAAGCTTCCCGAGGGAATTCATATCGAGCAGGTTCCCGGGCGCGTCTATCCGCTCGACGACCTTGCGAGGCCGGTCCTGGGCGTCGTGGGGAACGAAGGACACGGCCTGGAGGGCCTGGAACAGGTGTTCGATCGGGAACTCCGGGGGAAGCCGGGTTGGGCGACCCTCTTCTCGAACGGACGCGGCGTGAACTACGAGCTGCCGCGCAGCATGGTGAAGCTCCCCGACTCCGGCGGGAGCCTGGTGACGACGATCGACCTCGACGCCCAGTCGGTCGCGGTCATGAAACTTCGCGAGGCCGTGGCGCGGACCGGGTCGAAGAGCGGCACGGCGGTCTTCGTCGATCCGAAGACGGGCGACATCCTCGCCATGGCCACCGTGGACGGGCCGGGCGCCGCCGGCGCGCCGCACCGCAATCGCGTCGTCGCCGATCAGTACGAGCCGGGATCGACGTTCAAGATCCTGGCCGGCTGCGCCGCCATCGAGGAGAACCTCTTCTCCGACCAGGAATCGATCTGGGTCTTCCAGGGGAAGATCGACTTCGGCGGCTTCTCCATCCACGACTCCCATCCGGAGACGGGGTGGTACACGCTCCGGCGCGCCACGTCGCAGTCCAGCAACGTCGTCTACTCCCAGGTCGGCACGCGCGTCGGTCCGGAGCGGCTCTATCGCTACGCGCGGCTCTTCGGCTTCGGGCAGCCGACGCGGGTCCAGCTGCCGGGCGAGGCGCCCGGCGTGGTGCGGGAACCGTCGCGCTGGTCGAAGCGCTCGCTCGCGACGATCTCGATCGGCCACGAAGTTCTGGTGACGCCGCTCCAGGTCGTGATGGCGTACGCCGCGGTGGCGAACGGGGGGATGCTGCTTCGCCCCCGCATCGCCAGCGCGATCGTGGACGAGGATGGCGAGCCGATCCGCGAGGTCCCGGTGGAGCCGGTGCGCCGCGTGATTTCAGAGCAGACGGCGCGGAAGTTCCGTTCCTTCCTGCGCGAGGCGGTCAGCGACGGCACCGCCGCCGAGGCGGCGCTGCCGTGGTGCGACGTGGCGGGAAAGACCGGAACGGCGCAGAAGACGGTGGAGGGGACCAAGGGATATGGCGCGGGACGCTACGTGGCTTCCTTCGTCGGCATGGTTCCCGCCGGCGATCCGAAGGTGGTGGGGCTGATCGTGCTGGACGAGCCGCGCGGCGCCTACTACGGCGGCGAGATCGCGGCGCCGGTCTTCCGCGAGATCGTGGCCGCCTGGGCGGCGCAGGGCCGCGGGCCGCTGACGATGCCGACTTCGGAGCTGGTGCGCGGGGAGGATCCGCCCGCGTCCGCCGGGGGGCGCGTCCCCGACGTGCGCCTGCTGGCGCCCGGCCGCGCGCGCGAGCTGTTGGGTCGTGAAGGATTCGATGTCCGCGTGACCGGCGATGGCGCGCGCGTCCTGGCGCAGGATCCGGCGCCGGGCGAAGCCGCGCGGCGGGGGGCGACGGTGTCGCTCACGCTCGCCTCGGCGACGGAGACGGGTGAGGTCGTGATGCCCGACCTCCGCGGGCTCTCGGTGCGGGAGGCCATCACGCGGTTGCGCGCGCTGGCCATCCCCGTCGGGCGCGTGCGGGGATCGTCGGGACGGGTGGTGGACC